>Ga0134096_1000004_pt1 | contig 294933 bp, 289 predicted proteins | sample 7_2taG_FD_94448 | JGI IMG/M metagenome (GOLD analysis project Ga0134096, IMG submission 94448) | Switchgrass degrading microbial communities from high solid loading bioreactors in New Hampshire, USA - 7_21_20_110_A3 metaG | ecosystem: Engineered > Bioreactor > Semi-continuous > Anaerobic >... | reverse complement strand
GCCGTTTGCAGTCGCATCATTAATGCGAACATAATATACTGCACCCGGAATCGCATCCCACATAAGTTGACCGCCGTTTGCGACCTTTATTCCAGTTACCTTTGGGGGCGGGTTTGGACATCCACCGCTGCCACCACCGCCACCGCTGCCACCACTGCCACCGCTGCCGCCACCAGAACCGCAGCAACCGCGGCTGTCAGTGGTGGTAAGTCGTGGGCAGTTTCCCGTTTGTGAACCGTACCCATCGCAGTAAAAGCGGGTATAGGATGTTTCACAGTGTCCGCTAGATGTATTACACGAAGCGGTTTTGGTAGTCGTACCAGCATTATTGCACTGGTATAGAGGATTGCAACCAGCACAACGATAAACAGCCGTACATGACGTTACATCTGAATAACTGAAGCTAGAATAACAGGTCTGCCCCGACCCGCAGGCTTCGCTACCGGCATAGACGACTTGAGAGGGCTGATTGTCGAAAAGTAAAAATAAGGCAATCAGTAGGAGAATCAGTATTCCAGCTTGCTTCCAAAGAATATCCCTCATGGTATTCCTTTCTCCACTAAAAATGTCTGACAAAAAAACATATGCGTTTTAATGACGATTATTAGACGAATTTAACTGGTTTGTTTCATTTTCATTTAATGGGAGATTAATTTTGGACTAAACGGTAAAATCCCCCCCTTTTTCGTCCTACTATATAGTAATAAAGTGTTTTGAAAAAGGAGCGCATTGGATGAATGATAAAAACAACCGGTTTATCCTGATTACTATCATTTCTACACTGATGATAGTGAGTGTTTTTATTGGCCTAGCTATCATGGCGTTTCGTTCTATTAGTACGGAAACCACCGCTGTCATTTCACCTCCATCACAAGATGGAAATATTCCTGTTGTTAATTTTCCGGGTGCTATACCACAGGAAGCAACGGCGGTGAATGGTGAAATATTTGAAGCTGACCCGCTATTTGCAGAGGTAAACATTAATCATGCGAAAATTTTGGTTGGAGACAAGGCGGTTCAGTTAGTGCCTTATCCTGTTGATGTTCGCGATGAATTTCGCCTTTTGGCCAATAACTATCCCTTAGTCAGGGTTGAAAAGGATGCGAGGGAACGCCCAAAAATGATGGACTGGGAACCGTTTTTTGCTGCAACGGATTGGGATGGCAAACAGCGGTATATTAACGGAGCATCCTTGCTATATCTGGCGGATAATCGTTTCGACTCTTGTGTATTTAATCAAGGACGCAAGCTTCCAGTTTTCCTGTCTGCTTACACAAAGCTGCCGAACAGCGTTTCTTACGATGAATATGAAGGCATCAGCATACTCACCTATACCGTTTTGACACTGGGAGAAACCCGCACGGTTCATTATCCGAATGGTATGACGGTTGAAGCGGTGAAAGTTGGCTACCTGACATCTCAGTTCCAACCTCGTACTGCATGGCTGGCGCTCAGCGCGACTGACCCGACAAATAACAATGCCCACATTAGTTTCTTTATAAATCAACAGTACGAACGGCAGGAATTTGACCTGAAAGATTTTGAAGGTCAACCACGGGTGTTGCAATTCAAACAAGTTCTTCACATCGAAGACCCGGAAACACTGCTGCCCATTTGGGATAACCTGAACGATGTCCAGAAGGTGTTTGGCATCACCAGCCCTCAGTATCAGGGCTGGTATGACCTGAACCAGATAATTTACCAGCTTGAATATCTGGTGGATGCGGACAACGGCGGCACTTCCGAAATTCCGCTGCTGGTGCAGGGAATGCAGACCAGCGACAAATACATGATTATCCCGATTGACGGCTTTGTGATGGAAATAATCGGGAACGCACTTGCAGACGAATTTTCCATCGATGAAATGGTTAGATGCTTTAAGTAAAGGAAAAAACATGGAGAAAAATACGATTATCCGTATTGTAAATTGGGTGCTGACCATTGTGCTGATTGCATCTGCCGCTCTGGTCGGCTGGATTTATTCCGGGCGGACAAACGCATCGGCGCAGGTAGTTACCGCTTCAATTGACGAAAATACACGCTATGCTGACCTGCCGGAGACCAATGTTCTGGATGTATTGAAGGAAAAAGGTATCCAGCCGGCCGCCAAAATCGGTAGGGTCGAAGACAACAAGGTACAAATCGCTTTGCTGTTAAATTACCACTGTGATGCTTCGCGCAAAATGTTGGCGAATGTTTTAACTACTCTCGTTAGTCGCGACGAGTTGTATATCGAGATTTACGATTGGGTAAACCCGGAAGCCAGCGGAAATTTTAACTCGGCGCTTGCTGGCCGCTGTGTATATGACAAATCGCTGGAAAAATATGTGAACTGGGCGTTCAAAGTGCTGTCCAACACCAGTGATGATACAGTAGAAGATGCTCTCGAATATTCAGGGTACAGCGACGAAGAACTGACCGCGTGCATGAACAATTACGCGGATACCGTCCGGCTGGAATATGACCTTTTCAACCAGCATTTTTACCGGGATGAAACGCCAACCGTGATTATCAACGGCCGCTATTTTTCCGGCTATATTGATTTCACGATTTTCCAGCGGTTTATTGCTGAAGCGATGATGCAGCAATAATTGCTGTTCATTGACAAAATAATTACTATTTGGTATAATTAGTATATACCGAATTGAAAGGATAACACATGAAAAATAAGGTTTCGATTTTTGTCGTTTTGATTGCTGCGCTACTGCTTTCGGCATGTTCATCAGGGCAGACCGAACAGGTGGTGGAAGTTACCGAAAATCCTGTGACCATTCAGGAAACGGTTGTTGCCGAACTGCCTGCGCCAACTGAGACTGCGACTACTGCTCCGACTGCCACGACCGCCCCTACGGAAACCGCAGTTCCATCTCCTACGGCGACCACAGTTGTTATGCCTATTGAAATGCAAAAGGGCGGCGAGCTGATGACGGTTGCTATCAATGACAACACTCGCTACCGCCTGTCACTGGCGGTGCTTTCGGATGGCAAACTGCGGGCAAACAGCGGCAGTTTTATCGGCTACGAATCAAACCCTTATATCATGTATCCAATTTTGGTCATCGCCTACCCCGAAACGCAGGTTCTCAACGACATTGAATACCGGCACGTTGCCTTCTTCAACTATCCTGAAGGCATCATCGATTATGACTATTACATCGAATCCCGCCTTCTGGAACCCTTTGATGCCAACATTTTCAACACCCCGCTGGAAGGCTACGACCTCGAAACCACCCGCCGTATTATCATGACCATTATGGCGTATTCGGGGTCAACAGGCAGTTTCGGCCCAATTAAAAAATATGCTGCCGCTCAGGAATACTACGTGTCGGTTAAAGTGCTTCCTACAGGACAGTCAAAAAAGGTAGTAGTCGGCGGTCAGGAAGCAAATGCCTACGAGTTCGTTTACATTGACAATGTAAACCAGAAAGCTCACAAGGCATGGACAACTTGCGGTACGATTTCCGTATATGACCGGGTGTTCGTCGGTGGTGAATATCTTATCGAAACTGATGAACAGTGTCAGGAGTTGTTTACGCAGGGGCTTCCGAAAATTGTTTCTTTCGTTGTTACCATCAATGATGGCTTTTCCCTTGATGGGAACGTTTATACAGGGCGTACGGATAAGGGCAACGGGTGGCCTCAGAGCGTCAAAGATGGTTATTCCCGCATTACTTATGAAGTAGAAACGCCCAACATCGGTGGGAATGGCTACCAATTCTTGATGGGCGAAGATGTCAACCCAGACTGGTACAACATCGGTTTGTACGCGATATACGAACATATCCTGCTCCTGCCCGAGCTTCCCTAAACTAACAAAAAAGCCCGGATGAACCGGGCTTTTTTGTTTCCCCTTATTGTTCAGGCATCGCACCAAACAGCTACCGCTATCATATCAACCGTTCCTCGTTCTCCATATCCAACGGTAGATGGCGCGTCGGTTCCAAAAACCACCCCAACGCCAGCCAATGATTACAGCCGGTATCTGAAGTCGAAGGGAGGTTAAGACCGCCCTTTTTTGTTCCATTTCCTATTATATAAGCAGCGAAAACGTCCATCAAGAAAAGAATTTTTAGGAGATGTCATGATGGAATGCAGTGACAAATCAAAGCATCCGAATGAAATTTCGGACAAAAACGGAAACGTTCCGATTCAAGGGGCACAAAATCCGGGCAAATCTCTGGCCGAGGTTGCGGATTTGGTAATCGCCCGTGCGAAGGCTATCAACATTGGACTCAACGATATTGTGACCGTCTACGACCTGCGAGAATATTTTGCAGACAAGTTTGGCGAAGATTTTGCCGAAAGCCTGCCGCTGGACGATTTGGATTTTTGCAATAAGCTGCGGGCGCAAATTGCCCACATGGTTGATTACCTTAATCCTGACCGCGTGAAGACCTTTGACTCAAATGAATATCTGTCCTTGAATTTGTGGTCGAATGGATACGACTTTTCCCTGTATAAGATGCCGGTGGATAAACACACAGAATCTTATGATTACGTGTTGCAAATGGAAGATAACTTTTATCGCATCAGCAGCATTGACTGGCACGCTGACCCAGACAATCAGGAGATGAATTACGTCGAGATTGATGATGCCATTTTTGGCACGAAGGTCATGGATTATCGTGAAATTCCGGTCAATATTGCTGAAGTGATTGATGAATATGCGAACTACTTCAGCGAGCTGGAACGCTACCCGGACGAGCGCTACGATGACTACATGGACGGCGACCACGAAAGCGGGCTGCGCAGCATCGGATGGGGAACAGATGAAGATTACGGCTACTACGGCGAGGGAGACGATTGGTAGCCTGAATTACTGCCCGAACTGGCAGACTTGCTCTGTTAATAGATATTGTGACCAAACACAAAATGGCTGGCAAAACGACCAGCTCTTTTGAACATCTTTGACATTTAACATCATAAATTAAAAAGTGAGCTTTGTGCAGGTGGAGGTAGGCATGTGTGCGACTCTCGATAATGAATATGGGCAGGTGCAGCCAGCCTTTGACGAACAGGTTTGCCAGTTAGCCAGAGAAAATGACGAGCGGATATTCCGGGAACATCCCGAACTGGATTGTTTTCTACGCCCGTTTATCCCCGGCGAAATCGACCTGAATGGCGTAGAAGTCATTATCGACTACGTGATGGTCAGCAGAATCGCTGGGCTAAAAACAGTTTGCTTCCCGTTGACAGTAGAAGAAGCGCAGGACATCATGTTTGAGATGAACAACGGTATATTTTCTATCGAAGAATGGTTGTTCGACCACTATTTCAACTACTGGTCGTCCATTAAACAGCACCGTACATTTTTGCTATAAACGTGCGAATTTCGCAGTTATACTGCCAATGCGCATCTTTCTATAAAAAACAGGAGCGCAGCATGAACTGTCGAGACAAAACTGAAACTTGCAAAAAGGAAACGGAAATCGAGGGCGGGACGGTTGCCGACAACATTGTTGTTTCCAAAACCGAGCGCAAGTTGGAAAGGATGGCGAACAAAGCGCATTACATCGGCAACCTGATTGCGGCGCTTGGAGACCCGTCTGAGTGGGAATATACTGGCGAATGCGTGGACGCGGGGAAAGATTCAACACAGAAATGCGCCTGCGGACACTCTATTCGCTATGTTTTTTATATCAAGCGGCCGAGAGATAGCGCAACCAACCAGGTCGGTTCCACCTGCATTGACCACTTCCAGGGCATCAACCCTGCCCTTTATGAAAATCTCAAGCAGGCGGAAGAAAAAATGAAGAAACGCCTGGCAGAGATGAAGAAAAAGGCGAAGGAAGCCAAACAGCAGGCGGAAGTCGAACGGCTGGAACAGGCATACAAAGCCAAACGGCAAGCACTGGTGGAGCTGTACAACAAGTACAGGGGGGGAGACACTTCTTACTACGCTCGTTATAGGATTCCACCATGGCTGTATGAGTTGTTCAACTGGCGAAGACGCCGCTTCATCCCGTTTGAAGCGCCTCGTTACCAGCGAAAAACCGATTACATTCGCTGGTACAACGAAAAAATTAAATGGATAGATGAATTAGTTGGAAAGCACTCGGTAGAGTTTGAAGCCCGGAAAATCAACTATCCGTTTGGAATTCCCGAGCCTCCAGAAGAAAAGGAAGGTGAAGAATAAAAAATCCCCAGATGGGGATTTTTTATTGCGCAATCCGGCTGCGTAAACTGTGCTAAGGCAAGCTCAGGTAGGCTTTTCGCATTAAAATCAGCGACTTATCCTTCAGCACAGCGGAAAAAGCACTGTGAACGTTCGGAAAAGCGCCAAAGCGCCCATCGAGTTTCTGCGTTCCCTCGATTGTTTCTTTCACGACATGCCACTCGTAGGGGGACGATTTTGTATCTTCTATGCGCATCATCTTGTAATCACCAATTCTTATGATGGCTTCTCCGTCTGGTAGTTCCATTACCTGAAGGCCAGTCGGCAAAAACGACAGGCTGTTCAGGATAAGGGGATAAATATGAGCGAAGTGGGAAAGTTCATTTCCCTTCGATTGCGAAGCCATTTGATTGGCAATTTCGCAGTAAATCTGCCAGCAGTTTTGTGAAAGCGCAGACTCAATCGCCCGAGCCAGTTCGATTTCAGGCTTGAAGAAAGTACACGGTTTGGAAAATTTATCATCCCCCACTAACAGGTATCTATCAGCGAGAGAACCATCTTCCGGGAGAATCTGCCGTGTTATGTCCCACCCGGTCACGCGCGGGATGTCATTTGACTCAATTGAAAAATCAACGTAGTTTCTGGCGATTACCGCCCGCTTTCCGATGCGAATGAGCGGGATGCCCAAATCAGTGCATGAATAACGACCGGTAGCAGGGTCTCCCTCACATACGGTTAGACACGGCGTGGAAACGAGGTTTATTTCAAACCCCAGCGCCGCCGCAAGCCATCTGGCAAGATACGCACCTCTCAAAATATAGTCAACGTAATAAAGTTTGGCATTATTCAGAGTTCCCTTGTTCGGCGGGACTATTACAAAGTCATCCCCTCTGTTTGAAATCCAGGTGGAGAGTTTACGCGGTTCGTCCATGTCTTTTCCCTGTTGATTGAAGGTTGTTATATATTTATTATTATATCTTTTGAAAACAAAAACACCTCTTCGGAGGTGTTTTTGCTGACAGAGAGGCCGCCCCTACACTCTCCCCGTCCCGGATGTCAATGTTGGCATGATGTTATTCCATGAAGATAATAGAATAGGGGCGTCAAAATCGCTCAATTTTTGGGTATTTTTAGGCGGTTTCGCAATTTCTTTTTTTAATAAATCGGTAAATAACTCCGATTTTCTCAACATTTTGTGCCGCCCAAATCAAGAAGGTATCGGCACGGTTAGGAAACATTCCTGGAAGCGGGCAACCGCTGCCGGTTCTCCCCATTCCTTTTGGCGGTTGATATAGTCAAAGCATAAAGACCCGATTTCGCCGATTGGCACAAGTCCGTAAGCGAGATGTACCAGTAGGATTTTCCGCAAAACCAGACACTTATAGAGCATTTTGTACTCGTCGAAATCCACCTCCACATTTTCGCCCCGGATAATGCCGTTGATGACCCCGCTCACCCGTTCCATATCAACTTGTTGGTTTGGGTAATCAAACCTTTTTCCTTCCTGCACATCGTTGATAAGCCAAACCAGATTTTCAAGACGGTCGAAAATGTCTCGCAGGTAAGCGTTGGTTAAAAACACCTGCACCTTTGGCATCGGGATTTGATAGCTTTTATCCCCCACTTTGATAGTCACTGTAATTGTTTCCCTACCGCTCGGAATATCCAGATTGCGATAGCGCCAGTCCGGTTGGGTGATGTTTTCAAGCAGGATAAATTTTTCTTCCCCCTGTAAAGAACGATAAACAACTGCTGGAGCAAATTTGCGGTTCTTTCCGCTCGGGTCAGGATTTTCTTCGTCAAAATAATGAATGTAGCCGCCCAGCACTATGCCAAAATTCCCTTTTTCATTATCCTGGCCGGCGGCAATCCACATTCCGCTTTTATATTCCCGCAGCTCCCCGCTTCTGTCCCGGCCACAAATACTGTTTTGAGTTATCTGGCGGGTAATGTTTAACAGACAAGGTAAACCGGCGCTGTTCTTTTTTTCATCTTCTACTTTTTGTGTGTCATCTGTGCAAATCATAAGTTCCCCTCTTTCGGTTGGTTATTTTATAAAAGACGGTTCCTATCGCTTTTTCACAAAAGTGGTGTCTTTTCGTTCCTATCATAAAAATATTCCGAGAATTGAGGTGGTTATGACTATAAAAATTCAGCGAGAAACGATAGAAAAAATTTTGGAACTGTCCAGCAGACTCCAGCGGGATATTTCTGTGAAAGGCGACGACCTACCACCGGAGTTTCGGGCGTTTGTTGACGCAGTGAGCGCCCTGCCTCACGACGAACAATGTGAGCTGGTCGCTATGCTGTATTTGGGGCGCGGGGATTTTTCTATGGCAGAGTGGGATGTCGTTTATGGCTATGCGCAAAATATGTTCGGGCGGCCAACCGAAAACCACAACCCCGACTACTACTGTTTGATGAACGCCGCTAATCTGGAACGCTATTTGAAAGTCGGTTGGAAGCTAGTCTCTAGCTACTAACTCCTTAAATCAAAAAAGCACCACGAAGGTGCTTTTTTGATGCTGCGGGAAATTAATTCTGAGCTTCTTTCCAACGGATTTTCAGCCATTCGATGTCTTTATCCGATAAATTCGAATGCTCGGCGGTGTTCAGGAACTCCTCGGCCGGCGTCCAGTCATCATCGCTTGTGACGACATACGCCCCATTTTCAGGCGTGGCGTACAGGGCGATTTCATAACCTGATTCCAGCCGCCTGTAAGCTAAAAAAGTTGACTCAATGCGAGCGGTCATTTCGGTCATCCGGGTCAAGTCAAACATTTCGAAAAATTGCATCACTTTGGATTCAAGTTCGACATGCTCCGTGAGGATGACCCGTTCTGCGAACTGAAGGCTCTGCGGAGCGACTACGATGGAAAAAGTTTCTTCCTCGAAATCGTCTCCTGGTTTTTCGTAGGCGGAAAGGTCGTACCCGTCCTCAACCGGCGAGGAGACAAATTCTAACCGGGTGGCGGCGAAATTCGCCTGCTGCTCTGCTGGAACTTCCAGCGGGAACAGCAGGTTTTCAGGTAGAGGTAGTTTCGCGTTCTGAACCGAATCCAGACTCCATCTGACCAGATTGTTGGCGTAGCAACTTTCATCCAACCACCTCCCCACCTCATTCGGGTCATATGGTCGATTTGTCACCGGTTCGATAAGCGGGATATTGACGGCATAAATTGCTTCCCCATTATTTTGCAGCAAACTCAGCCACATGCAGTCCAGCCCTAACAGCGGCTTGACATCGAAGCTCCAAAGAGGAGTGTTCGACTCAACAAGTTCGTTTAAATCAGACAAAGTGAGACGTGTAGTTTTCATTTTTCCCCAACAAAAGAAAGTGTTATATATATTATAGGAAAATGTTTGTGGTAACAGAACATCATCATCCGTTTTGGCTCTGCCTAACAAACTGTGTATATGCAGTCCACTAAAATAGTTTCTAACATCAAAAAGCCCCGGTGAGTCTCCGGGGTTTTTTGATGTAGTGAGGTTGGACGGTTATTTTTCCTTTCCTACGTCCACGCCTGGTAGTATCTGTTCGCATTCCGACCAGATAGCGAACTGGCTCACTTTGTCACCCTTGCTGGTGGTGACGGTGAAGTCAACCTTTTTGCCGTTCAGAATGTTATCGAACTCTTTTATCTGGACGTTGCGCAGGTTGCCCGCTTCGCCGTAAAAAGCAACCACAATATTCGCCGCCTTGCAGACCTTATCGCCCTTGTTCTTGGCGTGCATGTCCAGCACATAGCGATTCTGGTCGTTCACGTATGGCTTTTCGTAGGTGACTTCCAGCAGCGGGTATTTCTCGATATTCGATACTTTGTAGGTGAAATCATATTCGTAGGATACGAATTCCTGATTTTTGAGATGAGTCAGCGGTTCATCTATCTGGAAAGCCAGCGCAGTGTTCGCCGGAAGCACCTGTAGCGGGAGGCCATAGTCATGTTCATAGACCACGTTGTTGTTTTTATCCTTGAATTTGATATGCAGGACAAAATTCATCAAGTCCACCTGTAGGTTGTTGACCGCCTCGCCCATGATTGTCGCATAACCCGAATCCATCGCAGCTCGGTGGATATTGATATAAATCGGGCTTTGAACTGGTTGTTCAGGTGGAGTAGTTGAGTTCCCAGCCGGTTCCGATGGCTCTGGCGGGGTTTCGACCGGGACATCTTCCGGTGTATCAGCGGGCGCTTCTTCTTGTCCTTCCGTTGGATGTACAGCAGGCGCTTCTTCTGCCGGTTCTTCTACTGGTTCATCAACCGGTTCGGAAATCTCATCCGAGGGGACTTCCGGGATGATAATTTCTTCTGTCGGTTCTACGACCACTTCAGTAGTCGGTGTTGGCGGCAGAGTTGGCATACGAGTAGGAATAATTATTTCGGGTTGCGTCGGCTCGGGGGACGGAAGCTCATCCACCGGGTCGGTTGGAACAGGTTCTTCAATGGGAGACTCCCCTTCCGGCGAAGATTCATCGGTCGGGGTTGAAAAAAGCGAACAGCCGGAGACCAGCAAAGACACGATAAGCAAAATTGAAACAACAAAAAATGGATACTTTGGCTTCATCTTTGTCCCTCAAAAAATAGGATGTTTATTTAAGACGCAATGGAAGGGCATTTCGTTTAATTGTCCAGTCGTCAATTCAAGTGTTATGCAATTTTGCTTTTTAATCTCGTCGTTTCGTCTATCAGAAAGAGCTATTATCTTCCCAAGGAGACACAATTATGAGCTGTTCAACTAATAGCTCAAAAGAAACTGTCGAAGAACACGGTGGAAATAGCGTTCAGTCTCAAAATACCGTTCCTTAAAATATAGACATTTATAGACAAACAGGCTGCTTGAGTAACAAAGGCGATACAGTAGCGGAGAAAATCCAGCCTGCGAGGTACGCCATTTTGCAGCTGCGTTTAGCGAGGTTATTGCCTATAGATGTTTCAGAGGCATTGACGAATTTTGAGTGCGGCAGGAACGGTGATACCGCGCCCGCGCCGATATACGATGCGGGTTTGGTGTAATTCAAATCGTCGTCAATGCGAAAGCCTTTGGCTGAGGGTTTCTTTTTGGCGGCCTTATCGGTGCGCCATTTTTTATAAAACGGCACAGCCAGCCGGCCGATATTGATGGCAGCGGCATAATCCCGCGAACCATTCCAGGCACAGTTTGCGCACTTCAGCCATGCGCCCCAATCTACGGGCGAATTTTCTTCGGGAGACGCGAATGTTTCGGCATGGTGACCGCAGCGCGGGCAGGTATGGCTGGTGTTGCGAGGATTTTCCTTACGGAAAAGAACGCCAGCGAGTTTGCACTTATATTTCAAAATATCGGTGATTTCGGAGCGGATTGTCGTATTGATGCGCCAATTCCGCCAGCGCGAACGAGTGTGTTTCCCCCTGCCGACCGCCTTTAGTGTCGCCAGCCACTCCCCAGCGATGACATGGCAGTTATACAGCTCCGCCAACATGAGCAGGAAATTTGCTGCCAGATGCGCCATCGCCCGGTTGCGGTTCTTATAAGCACGCCAACAAACGGTAATCTGATGGTCGAGTTTTTGGTATTTTTCACTCGTTTTATCGAGCTTATCTCGCTTCGACTTCAGATAGTCGATTTGTCGCCGAAGCCGGGCTTGTTTGCCGTCAAAGCCCCCCGTATTCAGGAAAAATGGACGGCTGATTTGCTCACCTTCAGGGGAAAGCACAACCACTGCCAACAGTTTGCGCACACCCCAATCAAAGGCGAGAATGTTACCGGCGTTTTGCCAAACAGGTTCATCGCGCACTTCGCGTTCGGTGATGATGTCAAGATGTGCGACCACACTCCCGTCTGGCTGTTCAACCGCGCGCAGTGTTGGAGCGCACAACCTTTCGGCGTTTTGAACGAACTCAGCAGTTTCTTTCGGCAAGAGAACCGTAATAGACTCTAACCACCGCCACTTGCCGTTTTCATCGGGGGTTCTCAACCGCAGGTAGAGTTGATTTTCGCGAATTTCATACCTGTAGGTCTGGCCATTTTCCCCCCATCGTCAGCGGCGTAGGTCAACATTCCGGTTTTTAATGCCGGAACGGTCTGCATTTCTTCGTAAGTCTCAGGGAACTTACTACCATTTTCGAGATAAAAATTACAGGCTTGTTCTGTCAAATTTAGCATAAACGCAACGCTATCGGCATCTCCACCGAGCGTTGCGCGAAGGTTTTCGATAGCTTCAAATAACGCCTTGCGGTTTTTCCGCTTTTTTCCGTGGTTGATTAGCCCATCGGCTAAAATGGGCTTGATTGAATCAAAAACTCGTTTGCGCTCCGCCTGAGAACGCAAAATCCGTCCAGCAGTCTCAGCCTCACACCGCCATTGACGACTGCCATGGTTGTGCAGTGGCGGGAGCATGGCTGTGACTTGTTTCCACGCCTGATATTGGCTATCAGCAAACTCGTCAAGCCTATCCCACAGCCTTTCAACAATCGTATTTACCGAATTGCGTGATGCTTCAAGCAAACGTAGTGCATCTACTTGAAGTTCATCTGGCAATCGAAAAGTGTGAGTTAGCTTGACGGTTTTCATTATATTTATTACATCATAAGGATTTGTACTTGATAGACGATTATCAATTTGATTTTGCATATTTGTCCATTTTCGTCTACAGGTTTCTATAAAATGAATAAAGTTTTGTAACCCTTATGAGGCATGTTTGGAAAAGATGTTCAGGAAAGATATTAACTAGAGCAAAAACGCGTTTAGAGCGAACAAAAAGCCCGGTTTTTCAGCCGGGCTTTTGCTTACTAGGTGTCGTGAAATATCAGCCCCCACTTTATCGAGACGTTCTCAGCACCGTAAAACTCTTTTAGCAGCTCGACTTCCTGCGAAAAACCGGTCAGCAGGTTGTTTGTGTGCCGGTCTGCCAGTTCCCCTGGTTTATCCAGCGCCATACGTCCAGTTTTGAACAACTCACCGAAATCTACCGAAGTTTCCGGCTCGTACAGATTCGGCAGCCAGATGTCGATTTCATCGGCGCATTCAATCACGGTTAGTCTTTCGCGGGTGTCGATGTCCCAGGTGTAGACCCGTCTTTTGGTTTCAGGAACGGTGAACTCCCCTACCGGCTTACCGCATTCTGCGCAAAACTTGGCGGAAACAAAACGATGGAACAATGGGCAGCCTGGATTTACGCACCCGCCATGTGCGACGGCCACAGTCACCGTTGAATTATTGCAAATGATATATGTGCCTAAGTACATAGATTCGCCAATGTTTATTCTTACCTCTCAACAATGAAAATCTTATATTTAAATGATAGACAATCGGCTTGCTAACCAAAACGGCGCTATCGTTTCAAAAAGACCAGCTTGCCAGTCTTTTATTTCGCTAGTTCCTTCGCAGCAACTCGCTTTTGCCAGGCCTTGATACGATGCAGGATATAACTGCACGCCTTTTTCAATTCAGAATGGTCGAAGGAGCGCTCATATGCCCGATAGTTCCCGGTAGAATCGTCCTCGACCGCGACTTCAATCCCGTTTTCGGCCGGATATAAGTACAGCGACCGAGTGCAGCCTAAAAGCTGCGGAAGCTGCGCCCGTACCAGAACCCCGCTCATCACCTCGTTCTGGAATAGCTTCAGCTTCAACGAAAGCGGGGCAAACTTGCCGTCTTGTGCAAGCCGCCGCAACTTCTTCACCAGCAGAGAAAAAGCTTCGGTGCGAACAGCATCGCTCTCATTAATGTTCAGTTGAATGGACACCATCATTCCTCTCATTACAATTTTAGTATAATTATTATAATACTATCGGATGCAGCCGTCAATATTTTTCTGTGAGCTTGACTCCAATCGTTGCCGCTGCCGCAAAATGTTTTGCCGCACCTACCCTACAGTTTTCATGAGGCGAGTTTCTTCCCTTGACGGCTATGCGAAATTTGCAGGTCGAGCTTTTTCGCCTGTTAACATTTTGCGGGTTTCTTGTTTTTTCACGGAAAAAACTGTTAACATCTTGCAGTTTCCCGCAAAATGTTAACAGTTCAAATCTCCCTGCTTATGAAATCCTGCCGGTGCAGGTCTTTGTGGGCAAACGAAACCACTCCTGCTCAACCGAAATAACAAAACAGCTTCGAGCTGGTCGGCGATGTTGTGCTGAAAATGTCTCCCCAAAGGCACAGCCCGGTCAATATTGACGCTCCAAGCGCCAGCAAAACACTTGCACCGAAAGCAATAGACCAAAGCACCTTTTTCATTTATTACCCCTTGTGGTTAGCCAGCAGCAGTTGTCCCACTGCTGGCTGTTTTGTTAGTCGATTCGCAGATGGAAAACACCTTTCAGGCTTGCTTCCCAACTGCGGCACTGGCGCACCTGATAAATGCCGGGGGCAATAAAATTCGCTTGTGTTCCGGGTGAGTGAGTTCGGTCGCTTCCGCCAGTTCAACATAGCCTAAGATGTTGTTGCTCCTGTCTTTCGAGCTGAAGTCCGTATATCGCACCAGAACCGTGAAGCGGTGGCTGTCGTATTCTTCCACCATCTGCCATTCCGCTTTGCTTAGATTAGGCACGATGTCAACAAACACCAAATCTCCCTGCTGACCGACAACGCGTTCCATGTTGACGTTGCCGACCATCCAGTTATATGCCGTCCTGACCCAGTTGTTGACATTGTTCGACTCATTTCCTTCGACCGGAACGGATTGACCCGGTGGAAATGTACCCGCGTACCGCTGTCCAACCGCTCGAAAATAATCAAGAAGGACGGGTAGCCCCTGCCCCGCGGCGAACCGGTCAGGTGTTTATCCACCGTTTCACCAAAACGATAACGGCTGAAAACGGTGGCTAGCTTGTCATTGTCCCAAAAATTTAAATCCTGATATGCCATTCTTTTCCATCGTGGTGTTTGTCTATATATATGATAGACAATAGCAAGCGCCATTTTGATTTTTTCAAAATCGTTTAAATCAAAAGACCGCCTGATTTGGCGGTCTTTTATTGACACGTCCGTTCCGGTAATGCCTTTCCCCCTACCGGTTACTTATTCAGTTCCGGGGACGGGATAGGCCGGGATGGTCGGGGTGACGCCGTTCCCAAAAATCAGGTTCGGCATGACACCCTCGGGGGTGAAAATGAGTTTGTCGGTATTCTTGATGGCGCTGGCGTTTGCCAAAGCCAGTTGCAGGTTCAGGTATTCGGGATGTTCCGTATACAGTTCCGCCAGTGCAATTTCTTTGGCGAGGTCAATTCTTGCCTGTTCTGAAGCAACCTGCGATTGAAGCTGTTTCAGTTCCAGTTCCTTCTGAGCATTGACCATCTGCGCATCCAAAACGGCGAGCTGGGCTTCCAATTTCTGCCGTTCCAGTTCAGAGGTAATAACCTGCTGGCGGAGCGTTTCCTGCTGCACTGATTGCTGGACACGGATTTCACCTTCTTGAGCTGCCTGCTTCGCAGCGGCTTCTTCCTTCGCCTTGATAGCATCCTGGCGTGCTTTTTCGGTTGCTAACCGGCTCTGGACAATCGCATCCATCGAAGCCTGCACTTCCGGCGAAATTAAAATTTGCGGTACGACGACGTTCTGAACATCCAGGCCAACAGCTTCGGTCAAGGCGCTCAATTCCCTATCAATGCACTCACGAAGGTCATCACGCCCCGAACCGATGACGCTTTGGTCAAAAGTTCGGTCGCCCACACAGACCTTCATGGCTTGCAGCGCGAAGCTGTTCACCTTTGACTTCAAAACATCATCATCTACATACAGGAGACGATATTGTGCCCAGTTTTTCAGCAGTGTGTCTCGCTGTGCGTACCCCGGACGGAACACATCTGCGGTCACTTGTACGCCAACCCGTTGTTTGTCCGAAGTAATCAACTCCGGGTCGGTCACGTCTAAGGCAACCGCCTGAGTATTGACCTTCACCAGATTGGCATAAAGACCAACATCTGAGTACACGCCGGGCGGAACAACGTCCACAATTTGCCCGGAACGCATTTTGATGCCGACTTCCTGCTGTTCAACGCGCTGCAAGAAGTACATATGGGGGGATAGCACCAGCAAAGAGACGACTAGCACTACCACGATGATACCGAGTACAAAAAGGGTTCTGCGCATGTAGTTGACGGTCTCCTTTATTCGGTTGTTAAAGAACGGCGTGTCTATTCATAATAATTATAGCAATAACCAGAGTTCGTGTTACCAGATTAATTCGGGGAATATTCAATATTCCGGTCATTGCAGTCTTCTCTCGCAAAAACATCTGCCTTACTGATGAACCACCACAACATATGGCAGCGGGCAGCATTTGCCTTATTTTGTTTTTCTCCCACTGAAGCTCCACCGGCTAAAGCCGGTGGGTTCTGGGCGAGGATTCTGTAAACGCTGCTTTTGCCACCAACATGCTTTCGGAAGCCCCGGAGTGCTGGATAACATGGGGATGGGCGACGAATTTTGACAACGCCGATTGGATGAACCTCGACCAGTAAGTTTTTAAGCCTAAAAACGAACAAAAATCCCCGGCATCTACCGGGGATTTTTCTAATCCATCCATTTTGAGTTCCGCCATTCAGAGTCATCATGATTGAAAGCATGATTCCGCCAGCAAAACTCCCACAGGTTCATGCGTATCTTCTTGTTGCTCCCATCCGGTTGGATGGTGACTGTTTTATCAGAAATGCCCACAATTTTCCCCATATAAATAGTGTTGTGAGAACCGTATGCCGCCCGGTCGCCAACCTTGAAGGTGCGGTCATATTCCAAAAATTCGGATATGCTGACCATCTGGACGCGGATAGACTGGTTCGGCACCACGTGAGCGTTGTACAACCGGTCATCATCGCTGGATGCTCTGCAATACCTTTTGGGACGGATATTCTGAATAGTCAACGTGCCATCCGTGTTCTTGATTACTCGGTTCGCCTCCCGCCCTTTCATGTAGGTTTTCAAATGCTTCATTTCTTCCACAAATTCGTTGATTAATGTTCTTTCTTCTGGAGAGCATTGGCAGATGGGGCGCGGCGAACCTAGGCTGCGAACCTGGTAATACATATTTTCGAGATGCGCCAGCCGCTCAACTGGGATGCCGGAAAAGAAATCTTTTTTCACATCACCCAGGCAGATGTAACCCCCGCCCTCCTTCGTGTTCTCGTTATTCGCCGGTTTCGTTTTGTCTCGACAGTTCATTTTGGTCATCCTTTCTTTCAAGAATGACGCGATATGTCGGTTTACTATCGAAAATAGTTCATTATGCTTGATTATCATCCCCAAAACCTTTAGCCTATCCAACAAAGCGCACAGATGGTGCGTATTGCAAAAATTTTGTTATAAAATTGGATAACTTTTTGGAATCAAAGCCTATTTGAATCTAAATATTATGGACATACTTTACAAAAGTAATATTTTATAGTATAATTAGTATAATAAGGAGAGACGCCATGAAAGGAAAAAGCGGAATAATCACATTAGCAATGACTGTCCTGTTAGTGCTGACAACGGCATGTGGGCAGGCAAAGCAGGGAACTCCTGTCGTGGCAGCAACGCCAACAGACTATAAAATCGAGGTAATCTCGCATCAAAATGCGACCAGTGAGCCTCGGCCGACAGCCACTCTCGCGCCGACTGTTACGCCAGCGCCGACATTTACCTTCATTCCGACGATGAAACCAAAGGTTGACGTATTCCCAGTGGTCAATGGTTGGAAATACGTCATTGCTGACTTGACAACACAAAACCTTGTGCTGTCACCAGACGGCGGTGAAAGCATTCAAGTTATGGATGAACCGCTGTTTGAAAACGTTGACCCATTCCCCAATCTTGGGCGGGACTACTATACGATTATCAAAGTCAACGAGAACAATTCTTTAGATACACCCGTCGGGGAATATGTAGAATTCCGCTGGATAGGCGGCAGTGAAAGTCTTGGCACATATATCAAAAAGGGCGAATACCAGGATATTACTTTTGCAACTCCTGACGGTTGCTCGGATGATGCCAGTTTAGCGGTCTACAAGGCAGTTGCAAAATCGTCTGTGTATTCGTTGACTTCGGCTGTCGTTGGCAACAATGACGGTTATGCCTACAGCATTTACGTGGATGCTGTGACACTTCCAATCACAAAAACAGTAGTGGACAGCCAGGGGAACGAAATCAAGGCGGTTAAGTTCCTGTATGTCATTACCAATGGTGGTTTCCGCACCGGATGGATGGCATATGGGGTCAAATATCAGGACGGAACGAGTGTGCCATCGTTTTTGAATAACTGGAACGGCATCTACCGTCAGGATGAAGACCTGGTTGAGAACGCCGATGAGTTCTTCCAGAAGCCTCACACTGTGAGATTTGCCTATACAATCGGCTTAAAGAACGGAAAGCCGGATTTCTCCAACTTGCAATCTATTCAAAGAGTGACGAGGGGAAATATCCCAGACGCCACGCAAGGGTATATGAACGCCATCGTTCGTAGCACAAAGGAGAACGCTCTTTTGAACGAAGGCGATGGCGGTGAAAACATTTTGGCGTTTTTGAATGGCGGTCAGGTGACTGAAGATTTTATTTTCTTCCCAACCGGCGAGCTTATTTTCCATCTTGTAGACATTGAAGAAGGAGAACTTATTGTCAACGAATGTGAACTAGCCAATTAATAACCGAATCATCAACAATCTAGGGGGACAACAATGAAGGCTATCAAAAAGGCAATAATCGCTGTATTTATAGTCGGGATATTTTTGACGATTGACTGGATGAGCCACCCGACTATAGCCCATGCCCTTTGCAAATACGTTCCGGCGATGGTTGAAAGTTGCGGCACAAATGGCAAGGGAAACATGGCGGTAAATTGCGATAGGAACGGTTTCAATGGGAAAATGGTCTCCGCGGGGAGTGGAACTTGCTATCGCCACTCACTTAGTGGATGGAAAGGTACGCCGTGCTATTTTGAATATTCCAAACCATTATGCTATTACAGCGGTTCACGGGGGATGAGGCAGGGAAATATTACCTGTGGCCCATCGAAAGATTTGGAACCACACTCGTGTGGGGCTTTCTTTGTTGGATGTGATGGTGGGGATGAATCAGGGGATGATGGTGGCGAAGTCGAATCAGAAAGCGGTGGCGAAGAACCCGAACCAACACCTGTTCCACCCCCAACCCCCACACCGATTCCTGCCCCAATAGTTGAAGTCACGAATCCAACGATAGTACATTATTTTTGGAACTCAAAAGATATTGCCCCGAACACCGAACTGCCGGATTTTGATATTCAAATTACGAACCTGTTCGGCGGAACGTTAACCATAAAAGTCAATACCCCAAAGGGCGAATTTGCCACCTATACGCTGTCAGAAAGTGACATCAAAACGATTGCGACGGTAGAAGGAAACACCTATACCGCCAAAATCAATGAATCAACCATCAAAACAATCGAAATGAATATGGGGCTGATTTGTAACGGGACATGGATTAGTCAATGCCCGGTGAACAGCGACAGGTCATGCTGGGGGACAACACTCGGCAAATGTGTCCGGGGCGGTGAAAAAACCATCCGATGCTATTGGGATATGGACGGCAGAAATCACTTACACGAACAGCGCCGGTGTGTCTAGCGAAACAAAAACCGCATCCTGGAATGTCAAATTTATTCTGATAAGCGAATAACAAAGAACAAAATCGGAGACCAGCCAAAAAATGGCTGGTCTCCGCAAAATGTCTGTGTTTAGGGACTTATCAGGCAGCCACTTCTATCCCCATCCTCATTTCCATCAGCACCGACCGAACAAAACGCACAATTTTAAACCAATGCTGGACATGCGGGAGGACTTCTTCCCAGCGGTATATGAAGTCTTCCGCGATATCCCCAACTAAAGGCCGGTTGACCACCTGTGTGTCCCAATAACGAGCCTCAACATTCAACCCTTCAGTTGTCTTATTCAGACGAAAAGCCTGCCCCGCATGACCCGTCCGAAAATCAATGCGGACGGTAGTTTCATCTCTCAGCGCAGCAACCGCCTTATCAAATTCGCCGTCCTCGAAAACGATGTGGAGAGGCATGATAGGGTCAGAAGCCGCAAAAACCTCAAATTGCAGCCTGCTCGGGATTGGCAGCCTGCCATCGTTATCAGGCCAGCCACACTCCCGATAAATTGATTCCCACGATGGCAGTGGCGGGACGAGCGAGACGTATCCGGCATGAAGGATAGGGATATGCGGATAGCTCATTCCCCGGAATGCCATCCAGTCGCCAAGCATGATGTTCAACGCAACAACAGGAATGGGTGGGGTCGCGTTCCCAATGTTTTCCATATTTTCGAAATCCCGGTAGCCCATTCCAGCCTTAAAGGTCAGGAACTTATCAAAATCCATCCCAGCCACTCCACCGATTTTTTGCTTCAAGAAATCGAGAAAACCGGGGCTGAATTTTTCCATGCTGGCGACTGCCCGACGCACGGCATTTTCAAAATCAACAATCGTTTCTATCATGTTTGCTCCAGAAGCCGGGATGCCGCTGCTGCGGATACCACAAATTCCCAACTTTGAAGAAATCTACTAGGAAAAATAAAAAAACGGCCGGGCGGCCGTTTTTTGTTGATGTGGGGAACGCAAGACCTTAAGAAGGATTCGTCCGATTCGAATCTGCTCGGCTAGAGCAAGAAGTAACTGTAGAAGTGTCCTGCGTTCTGTGGATAATTATATGCAATTTGCTAGTTTTGTCAAGGGGATTTGACATTTAAAATAGCATTCGATATGATTAATCTATCAATCCTATGAAAATTCCCTATGGCCTAAAAAACGGCAAGCTGGTTCATATCTCTGAAGTCGAAAGCGGAGCTGCCTGTCAGTGCATCTGCCCCACCTGCAACGCCCCGCTGGTCGCCCGTAAGGGGAGCATCAAAATCCATCACTTCGCCCATCTCAATTCGCCGGAATGCGAATGGGCTGGCGAAACCACACTGCACCTTCTGACGAAAGAAATCCTCAGCCAGCAAAAAACCATTTTTATTCCGGGATACGGGATTGAATTTTTATCGTTTTTCACCCGTTCTGGTCGCAGCGTTTACTTTCGCCGGGTATATCGCACCTTTCGTAAAGACGAAAAAATCGAAGTCAAAATTGACGAAGTGGCGCTGGAAACCAGACTGGGCAGGATTGTCCCGGACATCGTTATCTTTTCCGCTGGCGAACCACTGCTGCTTGAAATCTACGTCACTCACCGCGTTGGGCGGGAAAAACTTCGCATCATTGAGCAAAACGGTTGGCCGGCGATTGAGGTCGATTTACATCGTCTTAGACATTTTCCAGACCGTCAGGAACTTGCCAAAATCCTCACCAATCCGGTGCGCATGATGAACTGGTTGAACAATCCGATGCCAGAACAAATCTGGGTAACGATGGCATCAATGGCTGACCAGAGGGCAGTCAACTTCAATGATTCGCTGAACGATTGGGTTGTAATGGGCTGCCCCTTGCAGGAAAATAACACGACCTGCCTAAAACATATCAAATGGGGATTGGCTTTGAATTGTCGGTACTGTCTCTATTTCCTGTCTACTAGCAATCGTGACAACCCGCAACAAGAGACAAAATTTGTTTACTGTCTGCACCGTGCGGGCATCGCCACCTACAAGGATTTTTTCAACAGGTTTCGATGTCTCCCCAAGCGGATTTGAACCGCTGCCTGGTGATTGAAAGTCACCTGTCCTGACCGCTAGACGATGGGGAGTTGAGTGCTTCCGGCGGAACTCGAATCCGCATTTTCCTGGTTGAAGGCCAGGCGGCTTGACCAATTCGCCTACGGAAGCAAGAGTCTCTCCAAGCGGATTTGAACCGCTGCCTCGTCGTTGAGAGCGACGTGTCCTGACCACTAGACGATGGAGAGGCAGTCCCCCTGATGGTAGTCGAAACCATCTCTCCTGGTTGAAAGCCGGGTATCCTGACCGCTAGACGACAGGGGGATATTGGGTTTTCAAAGAATAAAAAAGGCGCATTCGGTATAGTCTGCACCTAAAAAAAACGGCGCACCTGTTTCCAGCGTGCGCCTTATTGGTTCGATTGGGTTTCTCTGCGAAGAAGAACGCTCAAATAACCAATCAGCGCACGGCTGTGGTTTCTTCGACCTCACGTTCTTCAAAAGCAGAGAAGTTGAACATCGTTATCGCTCCAAGCTCACAAATTGTATATTAATTATAACAAAAACACAGCGATTCGTCAAGCTCCTTGCGGGGCAATTTTGTCATCACCAACATAAATCCACGCGCCGTTGACCTCATCCCACTGATAGCCGAGACTTTCAACCAACCCGTACAGGAAATCATCCGGCATTTCGTCCGGCTGGTAGTCCCACGACGCGGCAATCAGCTCCGCCCCTTGCCGTTTGACAACTTTAATCATGGTCATCCTGCGCCTCCTGCTGGTTTATCCAGAACCGGGCGACAATCATAATATAGCACAAATGTGACAACCAGTTGATGAAATTAGCGGAGCGAGCGTGCCAGATACTTCGGGTTAATTCCGGTGCCTTCGCATACGTGGCAGGAAACCACATCATCACCCGTGGTAGGTACTGCCCCATTACCGCGACATTCTGGGCAAGGATGATGAAATTTTGCCTGAATGCGCCCATACAGAGCTTCCCCCATAATGGCAGCCTCTCGCCAGAGTTCTTCATCATCGTCATCGTCCGGGCAAATCCCGCCACCCACACGGTCGGCCACGCTATTCAATGTTTCAAATATTCTATCGGCAAACCGGCGCAAACCATCCGCTACCGCCATTCGCAACGAACCTTTTTGCGCCGCAGGCATTTCATCCACTAAGACGTTTTCATTTTCCAAAGGCTTTCTAATACCAACGTTCATCGTAATTGTAAATCCTTCGATAAATGGGGTTGCTTATGAATATGATAGCAATGTTTTTTTGCGTTTTTGGGGGATTTTGCAGGCGAAACCATCATTCACATATGGGCTGTACGAAAAACGCAAAAAGCGCCAGGGAGGTCAACAAATATTATGGGAACGTCCTGTCTCCGAAGGTCTTGAAAAAGGCTGACTGGGAGAGAGATTGTTTGGCGCGTGAGTTTTTCACTCCAAACTACTGTTTTGTGGATTGGGTTCGAGGGAATAAGACTGGACTAAAAAAGATTCTCGGTAAGTCCCCCAATGTCGAGCAGATGGCCGGGTTGTTTGCAGGCGGGCTGGACAAAAGTCAAATCAAAATTATCCAGGATGGAAATCACATCAGCATCAGCGTTGAAAACGACTTTTTCGATAGACCGCTGGAACTGGTTATTTCCCATGACTCATATAGCGGAGAACGGCGGATGGTGCTGAAGGATATATTCCTGAAGGAAAGCGCCCCGCCAACAATGGGAACCCGCATTTTTGCGAATATCGTGGCGCAGGCGCAAGCCTTTGGAGTTAGTGAAATAAGCTGTTTTGGCGCGAAGTCGGTGATGAACGGAAAAGGCGAAACGGTTGAAGGAAACGGCTATTACACATGGGCAAGGCTCGGATTTGACACCAGTCTGGATGTCATTCGGAACGGATGCCACCTGCAAATCCCCGCCGAGTTCCAGCACTGTGAATATCTATCGGAGATTATGGAGACCGAGAACGGCAGAAAATGGTGGCGGGAAAACGGCAAAGATGTTACGCTGCGCTTTTCGATTGAAAAAGGCAGTCCGCATCTGGTCAGGTTAACCAACTATTTGAAAGAAAAAGAAATCCTGATTTAACGGTTAAGCAAACAACCCACCAAGCTGCTGGCGGGTCTTCTCAATTTGTAACCCATGACTTTGTGCTTTTTATTGCTGGTTGGTCAGCGCTCCGGTTTTATGGTCGACCTCGCCCTCAATCTGCATCGAAAGACGGTACAACCGCCCCCACCATATTTAATCTCCGCTTCGATGCCATAAGGCAGACAAATTTCAATGTACTGGCGGGGACTGCCGATAAGCGCCAGTTCTTCTGACTCGTTATCGTACCAGCCATAATAATCACCGGCATCGTCCAGCATCGGCACCACTCTTACTACCGGACGCTGGCAGTTATACGCCAGCACACTTTTCCAGTGTTTGCAAAAGTGGTCAAGACGCCCATCTTCCCGCAGAGAAGCGTACCACGGACTATCCAAATTAACGGTCAGCTCTCCACTACTTTTGTCAATCATGCCTACTTTTTTCAGCACCAGAGGGATAAGCTGCCCGGTTCCGGCATTTGTGTTCGCGTTCAGACCGCCCGGAAGGGCTTTGTCAATCTCTTTTTTGTTCCAATGGATGCAGGTTACAGCCTGCTTTTGGTTATCCCACCAGCCCCAATAGTTTCCTGCGGCGTGCTGGTAAGCGACGATTCTGTAAATAGGCAGGTCAAAATCAAACAGCGCCCGCCAATTGTCCGTTACATCGCTAAACATGAACGGATATTTACCATCTATGTGGGCGAACATGTTTGAACAATAATCAGGCGAAGTTTTCATTAAAATAAACCGGAAAGTGACATTGATATATTTATTATATCACAACAAAACAAACGCCTGGCATAATATAACAACTTGAGGCGGTCAGACAAAAACACTTCAAAAAATATGTGTTAGGCCAGTAGCCTAAAAAACACCCGGCGAAAATGCCGGGTGTTTTTTTTTCTACAATATGTCTTTTTGAATATAGCCTAATGCCTCGCCCCAGCGAATTAGCCCTCGGAATTGACCGAGCGCGACTTTCTTTGCCATATACCTGATGAATTCTTCTCGATAGGGGATTAATAGTTTTTGTTGCTCGGCAGGCAATTGGGATACCTGTTCGTCAAAAAGCCGCGCCAGTTTTGGTTCTACGGATTTTCGCTTACTTTCGTACAAAATATCAAGAACTTTATCCGTGAGAGCATCCAGCTTTTTTCGGAGTCCTTCATGCTCCTCATCGGACATTTTTCGCCCATCTGGTGTGTAGCGGGGAACATCCGCAAACGCCATGACAGGCATACACTGGTGTTGAGGTTTGGAACTGATTTGAAAAACGAGCATCCGCCAGACATACGCCCCGCACCCTTCGTAATAATCGGGTTCGTAAATATCCAGGCCGTATTTGTCCTTCCCAACCTTATGATATTTGATTTTTGGCTTTGATGCTCTGAGCGAACTATCTGACTTCAACGCACGTTGGACGATGTTCATTTCTTCTGCGGTCAGCTTTTCTCGCAAATCGCAAACCGGCAGATATAACATCCCAGTGCTTTCGTTGATGCTGGGTTCTAAAATCGTTTGCCCACCGTGCTTTTTGTTCTCGTTCTGAGCGTTATGCGCTCCTTTTCTGCAATCCATAAATTCCTCCCGGACGATAATTATCTTAGTCATAAGACGCATAAGGGAGGAAACCGGGCAAACTGTGCTAATCTATGACCGTTTATTTTGGGCGGTCAGCCGTGCCAGCAGGTTATCCAAATCCTCTGGAAGCAAAGTAATGGCGATAAATCCCAGGCACAACCGTGTGGCATAACCACGATGGAAATAAAAACCGCCCCATTTGCCGATGGAGATGATGAACATTATTTGTCCCCGTCATAAGATATGAGATTAGTTTCAGCGGAACGGGAGGGATTCGAACCCCCGGTGGGTTGCCCCACAACTGCTTTCGAAACAGCCGCAATCGACCGCTCTGTCACCGTTCCGGGATAGAATATAATCCAAATTACTATAATTTGGATTATAAGGCGGAGGGAGTGGGATTCGAACCCACGGGGGCTTGCGCCCCTTTTGTTTTCAAGACAAGTGCCATAAACCACTCGGCCATCCCTCCAAAAAGGCGGAGGAACGGGGACTCGAACCCCGACAACCCTTTCGGGTTGGACGGTTTAGCAAACCGCTCCGCTAACCAATTACGGCATTCCTCCACAAGGCTGGCGGTAAGGGATTCGAACCCTTGCGCCCTTGCGGGCATCTCGCTTTCCAGGCGAGCCAGTTAATCCACTCCTGCAACCGCCAATACTATCAGTGCCGCCGAACCGAGTTGAACGGTTGCCTCGTCGTCTTCAGCGACGCGTGCAAACCCCCTACACCACAGCGGCATAGTGCCAGAGGTCGGAATCGAACCGACGACTTCCGCATTTTCAGTGCGGCGCTCTGACCAACCTGAGCTACCCTGGCATATTCCATTTTTGATTTTTAAAGTTCCAACTACACGACCAAAATAAAAAGCCCACGTCCGATTTGGCGTGCGCTTTTGGGCTTGGATTTCTGTGGCGGCGTTACTTATGACATCTTCTCTCTATGCAACGTCAACCAGACCGCAAAAGGCACGCGCCTTTTCGGAAAAACCGGAAAACGAGAATGAGAAGAAGATGTTGGTAATCATAGCTAAAACCACCTTTGGCTTTGTGATATATATATATTATACCAAAAAACACATTGCTTGTCAATAGGTTTTGACGAGCAATTTTTCAGAAAATTGCTTTTTGCATTCTCGCAATAGGTTGCGCTCAAATCAATTCCGACGGATTTTAGCCCGGCGTCTCTCGCCGCTTCCAGCCCACAATAAATCGTTGTCTCATCGGTTTGAAAATCCATCTACTTTACCTGTCATTGTGTTTATTGGTAGACGGAACCGAAAAACGTTTTGCAAAATGCCAGTAAAAGCGAAAGCGCTCTGGTGCTGTTCCCAGTCATCAGAGCGCTTTCGCTTTCACGGAAATGGAAAGGCAGGCGGCCTATTCTTCGTAATCTTCGTCCTCGTCTGCTTCATTCATTTCGTCCAAGTAGTCTTTAATTTCCGTTCGGAGAATTTCTAGTTCAAATTCAATGCCCCTCAATGTTTCGTGCAGTTCAAGAGCGGAAAAGGGATAATTGAGGACGTAGAATTCAGCGTACCGGCTGATGCCGTCAACTTCCACCATACCGCTGAGAATAATACCATAACCTTCCTCGCTATCAGCATCGCTGAAGTAGATGGTGGCACCGGACACTCTATCATCAACACAGTCACCGATAAACTTCTGCATTGTTTCTTCTGATGCTTCAGTGTTGTTGCCGCCGAAGAATTTGTACAAATCCTCAAGGTTTTTGATTGATGTTGCCATTTTTTTACCATCCCGTTTCGTTATGTTATACTAATTATAGTATAACTTTTTCCAGAATGCAAGGGGGGTTTTATTACGAATTTTCATCGAATTTTTTAAATAAGCCAATTGAAATGCCTTTTCCTAAATTGGGGGTGCGCTTTTTGACCTTCGGCCATATAACAATAATAGACATACTCTCACGAAGAAAGGATGACAAATATGGATAGCTGGACAATGGCTTACTACGATTATCGGGAAAAGATAGTTTTTGACCGTCAGTTCCCTAAGCTGGTCTCCGCCCTTTCTATGCGAGGGAACGACCGACGCAAAAGGCGGTTGGCCGAAATTATTCAGCAAAGAACCGGCGCACCGGACATTGGCAATGTGCTGAGTGCAGCGCAAGACGCACTTGATTCCCGGCGATTGACATGGGAACGCCCAGCGTGGCTGACCGAAAATGATTAAACAAAAAACGCAGAAACCATCTGCGTTTTGGGGCGGCGACCAAATTTCAAAGAGCTATTGCCCGCCAAAACAGCGGCGGATAATCTCCCCCAGAGTGACCGGCTGGTAATCGTTGACTTCCACGCAGATGTTGAAGTGATACGGGTCATTTACCAGCTCGCACGGCGTATTGTGGATATGCCCGTGAATGTTCAGCACGCCTTCCTGCAAATCAAACAGGCACGGATAGTGAGAGAAGATGACCTTCACAGCTCCGACCTGGAAGCACAAGTACTTTTCACGGAAGACCTGTTCAAAGCCTAACCGCCCCCACGCCCCGGCGCTTCGCCTATTGTCGTGGTTGCCAAGCAGCAGGCGTTTTTTCCCAGAAAGTTGGGCAAGGACGCTTTGAACCTGTTCGGTGCGCCCAAATGAAAAATCCCCCAGATGGAACACGTTGTCGATTGCACCAATCATTCGATTCCAGTTCTGGATTATTTGTTCTTGCCAACCGTCCGGGCGCTGGCAGTATTCCGCGATTTTGGCGTGATAAAAATGAGTGTCCGAGATGAGATAAGTGCCAAGCCCCACCCACTCCGGTGCGGTGAAGAATTCTTCCTGCTGGATATTGATAAGTGGATAATTAAGATTTTCGTCTGCGTTCATATATAAATGATAGGAAGCAGGTTAGTTAGGGGGACACCGAAAAAGGCTTTGCTAGCCGCCCCTTTGAATTCACCAGCCCAATTCATCGATGATAGACAGGATGTTGCCTGTTTCCTCGAGCGGAAAGTCTTCATCTGACACATTATCAGCCAAGCACAGGTCATTTTCGGTCATTTCTGCTGCGTCAAAAATATTCACGCTGGCGAATTGCCACCGCCCTACCCCGCCCTTTTCCCCAACGATGTTGAGTACGCTCCAATTTTTTGCTGATTCGTCTACGGGCGCAAAGACCACATTCAAAAGCCGACCTCCGCTAGCGTTCAGCAACCTTTCCGCCTGCCCGTAGATTGCATCTACGAACCAGTCCATCATCGGGTTTTTCCAGCCTGCTGCCGGTTCTATCATCACCAGACTGCCGTCAGTTAGCTCGGCGTACTGGTCATCATCCCCCCCGCATGACTCTTTCCCAACCCGGAAAATCCACCCGTGAAGAAAACTGGCTGTTTTTGTCGGGGATGAAAACCTGTTGAAAGCTCTCACATGGCGCAAGTTCGATGTGGACTGAGGAAACGGGGATGTTTTCGTTTTCTCTGCGGTAGCGCTCAATTTCGCCAATCACCGATTTGGCCATCAGTCTTTCCAGACCGGAAACCTTCATATCTTTAGCCATTTGATGTCCTTTGAAAATATTTTCTCGCCACAACGCGCAAGCTATAGAAAAGATGGTTTGTTTGACCAATCCACAATTAACAGAAAAAGGCGGTTTATCTCCGCCTTTTTCTGTTTTGCAATCAAGGGGGCAATTATCAGACGAAAAGTCGTTCATTACTGACCTTTTGTCCAATTTCTTCAGTCGCCAGCCTTCCCCTTCCAATTCCTATCATAAAAACAAAAGATTGTTCAGGAATTGAAAATGCCCAAAAACGTTTTTGGAAACATCTACATTCACCGTTCTTATCAGGCGCTTTTAGACGAAGTGGATGCTGAGTTGGTTGAAAGCGCGAAGAAATATTTGCCAGATGAATTTGATTGGAATCTCATCAAGGTTTCCAGAGACCGGCGTAGCGTCACCTTCAGCCAGTACCGTGATTTTGACGCCGACCCGCACCCCGAACTGGTGGCATGGGTCAAGGTCGAGATGCCCGGCGGCCAGGTCAAGCGTGGAAATGGTTCGCCCAATAACCCACTGATTTTGCACCGCAAGGAAACCTTCGTTTCTGAAGCCCATCCGCAATACGCACAATTTGCCGCCTTGACCGCCGCCGAAGAACAGGCGGGATTATACGCCCCCGAGCATCTGCGCTTTATTGGGCGGAAAAATTATTGGGAAAACCTACTGACACAAAAGGGACTGCGGATTGAAAACCACGAGCTGAAACCCATTTCGTCCGGCAGTTCCCTTGAAATGTCCGGCAAGACCGCCATCCACCGCACAGCGCCATCAGTGACCGCCCGGCTGTTGGTGAAAAAAGGATTGCTGGCAAGGAATGTGTTTGATTGGGGCTGCGGCTACGGAACGGACATCGAGTTCTACCGCCAGAGTGGTTTGGATGCCGATGGCTACGACCCTAACCACCGTTGTGAACGGAAGCCTGCGGATTTTGAAGCAGGCAGGTTCTCAACCGTCACCTGTACATACGTGTTGAACACGCTGTACGAACCGGAGCGCATCGCCGTTCTGAACGAGATTTTTGATTTCCTTCCCACGGGTGGCACGTTGTTCCTGACAGTGCGTACCGCAAAGGAACTCAACCAACAGATGAACTCCGATTGGACACCGGAGCAAGATGGCTGGCTGACCCCGAAGAAAACCTTTCAGAAGGGCTTTAGCATCGATGACATTTATAAGCTGGTGGAAAAATCCCGGTTTGACCCGGCGAACATCAGTCTTATCAAGCAAGAACCGCTGATTGTGAAACTGACCAAATAGGAAAACACATGGACGACACCATTTCCCGCATCGAAAAAAACTGCCTTGCAAGGTACTGGACTACGACCCGGCAAATCAGCGCCTTGATTTGAGGTTGCTCGTCTGGAAAACCATGAAAAATAGATACCCAATGGAATGGGGTGAACTGTTCACGCTGCTGTTAATTCCCCTTTTTATAGGCAAGGCTTTGGATGGCAGTTGGTTTGCGATTGTAGTGATAGCGACCATCCTGTTCGGAATGGTGTTCCGGGTTTGCTTGCTGCTGAATTCGTACCGTCACTTTGAGCATGAACGCATCCAAATCGCTGGCGGCAGGCTAACCGTCCGGGAATATTTTTACTGCATCATCCCCGGAAAGGTGAAGCTGGATATAAGTTTGTCAGACATCGCGTCCTGCCGTCTCTGCCACATGACTGACCCTTATTTCGATATGTCCAGCACCAGCCTACAAATCTCCAAGCAGCAGGACATCGCCAGTGAGTCATATCCGCAAACTGTATTCAATATTCGCGGAAACCATGACGCCGCCACAGAAGTTTTCAGTCTGATGAAAAGCCTTTTCCCTGAAACTATCCGCATCGATGATGATTTTGTGCTGGATATGTCGAGGGGCAAACTTGCAACAAATCAATAAGTATGGGGGAACATGGAAAAAGCCCAAAATGTTGATGCTGTCATTTACCGATTGCAGCGCAAATATCCCTGTCGTATCAAGAGACGAAATCTCGGAACGGGTTTGACTTTTATCGTTTACGACTGGCGGCTGCGGTGCGCCAAAAACAGGCGGAAAATTTTGGCGTATTTGGCAGGTGTGCTTTTATCCATATTTTCTTATACGTATCTCCCACCGGTCGAAAAAGGTGAAATATCAATCGTTTTGCTGGCTGCATGGTGGTTGTGCAATTCGATGCTGGCATATATTGTCATTAGCCATTTCTTTCGGGCACAGCACATTTACACCGCATCCCAGTTCAATATCCTAAACGACTGCATTACCATTCAGAAATTGTTTTTATTCAGAAAAAAAGAGTCTCTTTGGAAGATTGATTTTGAAAGCATCGACTCTTTTGAACTCATTTTCAGCACACAAAAGGAAAAGATTACGTCCTGCCGGATAGTCATCAACCGAAAAATTGGCGGTTCGCAGTTTTTTCCCATCCCGTTCTTGAAGTTCAACGATGACTTTGAAACGGCACTGGCTTTTTATTGGGTTCTGCGCCAGTTTATCCCTGACAACATTCGATTTCGGTAGGAAATATGAAACAGCAGGCCATCAAACATATCACTTCATCAATCGAAAAAGAATATCCAGTTAAATTTACCGAATGCGACCCGGAAAAGAAGCGACTGGCGTTCACGCTGGACTTGTGGATGCTGGCAGAAATGGATAATCCGAGCATCAAGCAAATTCGCTTCGGATTGCCATTTTTATTTTTGTGACTGATTTATGACCATCTAGTTGCGATGTTCAATCAAAATTATGTTTTGGGGACGATTATGCTGGTGGCTGTGTTCGGTGCGGCCGTAACAGCAGCAAAAATTTTTATTGGACAGGCACAGTGGGTTGACATCGAAATCAAAGGCTGTCTGATGACCACCACCATCCGCAGCCGTCTGTTCCCCATGCAAAGCCAGCAAATCACTGAAAACCTGCTGAGGACGAAAGCCATTTATCTGGACTTTTCCGGCGATTATGCGGAAATCACCAGGGATTGTCAACGATTGAACGATGACAGCAAATACGAAAACGTCCTTGTGACCATCCTGTTTTTTGACGGATGCAATGACGCAGCGAAAAAGTTCTACTGGCTGCTGTGCCAGTTTGTCCCCGACACCGTAAAAATTGGCACGCCGCGTTATATTCTGGAAGTTGATGAACAGATTGAAAATCGGGCAATCCTTTCATAGCCAAAGCACAAAGCGTCCGGGATGTTCAGCCGGACACTTTGATTATCAGGAAGATTGGCGGCGCTGCCGGTACTTCGATTTATAACGCCCCGTGGACTTCTTTGCGCTTCTGAATTCATCATAGCTGGTGTTGGTCTTATGCAGGGCGATTTCCTGCTGGAAGCGTTCTATATCGTGTTCGGGCGGCTGTTCGAGCCGCCTCCGTGCCATTTTTACATATTCTGGGGAGTTGTCGATGCCAATGTAGTGGTGCCCTAACAGTTTCGCTGCCAGTAGAGTCGTCCCCGAACCGCAGAACATATCCAAAACGTGCTTCCCCTTTTTTTCGTCAAAAATCGAATAGATTATCCGGGCTGCCAGCGCCAGCGGAAACGGTGCCGGGTGCGAGTTGCGGTTCTTTTTCTCCGGCGTAATCTGCCAGATAGAACGCAAAGAGGCATGTCTGGATTTCAACTCCACCCCAATATTTCCGTGTTTGCCCTTGAACGGCTTGTACAGCCAGTAAATGCGTTCATCTGTCTGCCAGAAGCGCCAGCCACGAATATTCGCCGCGAGTTTCCTGTCCCAGATGATTTCCTGCTTGACTTTCCAGACCGTGCGGCACAGCCATGAATAAGGATGGATAATCTCCCCATCGTTCCAGCGAATTTTGTGATTATAGAACAGCGAGCCGCCCGGCTTAACCGTCCGGTAGGCTTCGTTCAAAACATCCACCTGCCACTGTTGGTAGATTCCTTCAGGAAGATTGTCCCGGAAGTGGGAATAAAGAACGTTGTCAATCAAATATCCCTGCGCTGCCCCGCCTTTGTTGTACGGCGGGCTGCAAACAATCAGGTCGATTGAACTATCTGGGATTTTCTTGAGTTCATCTAACACATCGCCACAAATAATAATGTCCATCGTCATCATCCCTTATAAAGAGGATGGCAATGGGGCTTTCTGCGCAAAATCTAGAAACGCTGAAAATCACTGACGATTTCGTTTCGTTCTAACTGGCATGTTTGTGTTCGTAGTTTTTAAGCACCAGATTCAACAATTCATATAATTCCCCATTTGAATAATAGTTGTTCAAAAACGACATGTTGTTGTTCGCCCATGTTTTGAGATAATCGAAGTTCGTTTCTTCCGGTTTCCATTGTCCTTCAAGCCCATAACACGAACAATGACTGGCATGGACTTCATATAACTGACCGTTCTTTTCAAAGACAACAAAAGCAAATCCCTCAAAATCCTCATTCACATAATCAGCAAAAAAAATGTGGATGCCTTCGCGTTCTTCCTCTGGCACCCGAAACCGGTTGAAAACCGCTTCAGAACCGAATTCACCAGGGTAAAATTTACCATTGATAATTTCTGGTCTCATGCTGAATGAGCGGGTAAAAACACCGCCGTTTTCAACGGTGACATATTCTTTTATCCCTGGATAATATTCACCAGCACTGACCTGCTGGACAACCTGCCCGCCCGCTTCAAGGGCGTTGCTAACAGCATGTGTAATCGTTTTTCCGCACTCCATGTTTTTTATTCCTAGACCGTTAGTTTGTAAGGCTATCATTTATTATGATGACGATTTATTTGCAAAAATAAACCTTCCATGTAATATTTAATCATCGTCTAAAAATACCCCCAAATCGTCATTTGAAAAATTATCAATCATCAAGGTTCAAATGGAATGTAAGAAAAAAATCTCTAATATTTTGAATATGCTTGCAGAAAACGGTGTTACTCGTTTGGCGAACTATGAGATAGGCTCTCTGCGCAAGTTCGAGTACTTGTGTGATGTAAGTGCGTCCATTTTGGATAGAAAACAGGTTCAGGAAAACAGCAACATCGGCCAATACTATCTGAATTTGCTTTCTAAGCTGGCATATGATAGCCCAGACGCGAAAGCAGAGCTGTATGATGTCGTCAATAAGCTGATAGACATTGGGTTTGCTTTCGCGGACAGCAAAGAAACAGATGCACCTTATGCCTACAAGATGTGGCAGTATGCGAAGGAAACATGCACAACCCGCCCGAACCTGTTCCCTGATAAGATAAAAAACCGTCTTCAAGACCTGACAGACAAAATCCAGTACAAATACGACACCGAATTTTGTAGCCGGTTGTTGGACTTCGTTCCCAGAGATGAAATCACAAAAGTTACCTGCAACAAATGTGGCTGGACAGTTCAGCTTGAACGGAAAGATAATCATTCCCGCTATGCGAGCGGTGAAAAGACGATTTCTTCCTGCCCTCGCTGCAACCCGTATCTTGAGAAAAAGACCTATTATCACTACATGTTCAATGGCAGGGTCTACATCGGCAAGTTCGTTGATTTTTTCTTGAATGACGGGAAAAACACCCGCCTTCCATTGGAACACCAGATTATTGGCAGCGAGTCTTACCCGGAAAAGGCAAAACGGGATATGCAGAAAATCCGATTGTACCGGGCAGAAAACGAGCTGCTGCGCCGGGTAGGGAAAAAGTTTGAATCGCCGGAAGAAGCGCGCACATACCTCGATGAGGTGCTGTCTCAAAACTGGTTCAAAAGGCTAACGCCAAAGACGAGCATCCGCATCGAGATGACCAAAAGCAACAGCCTGACATCATCTTCATGCAACTGGAACAACACCATCCGGTTGTCTCCCCGTCATATGTACGAGATGATTTTGCTGCACGAGCTGGCGCATCAGGTGGTAGACAGCCAGCCGGAGCATATTAGCCTGAAATACGCCGCCCACGGCGAGTTGTTCGCCTACACGTATCTGGAACTGGTACGCCACCAGCTCGGGGATGAAGTCCGAGATGAACTAGCAAAGGCATTCGATGAAGGTAATGTCAAATGGCGTGAAGGAAAAGAAGATTTCCAGAAAGCCCTTGACTTCCAGAAAATCCGCTTAGAAATCGAAAATCTGCAATAAAACAAAAAGTCCCCGGATTACCGGGGACTTTTGATATAGATGATTGGAACTATTGACCGCCTGCAATCATGGTAACGGTGATGGTCGCATGATATTCACCCGCATAGGTGGATGCCGGAAGGTACAGCGAGAAGCGAGGCGTGAAAGTATACGTCCCCATGCCCTTACCATTTTGGGCGGTCAGCACTGGTAGCGGGATATAGTTCAACGCCGTCCAATTTTCCACCAGTGAAGCTGGGGAGTCATTACCTGCAACGACCTGCACGGTCGTATTGTCCAGCAGGATAGAAAGGTTGGAAACTGGCAGGCTACGTTCGCCAGAAACGAAGTCCGAAGCAGCCACCTGTAATGTCCAGCCGTTGCCAAGTCCGGTCGGGTCAATGGCTGTCCAGCCCGGCGAATCAACTTCAAGGTATTTCGGTTCGCCATTCAGATTGACTGTACCGAAATCAACCGGCGCAGCCTCAATGTTGAATGTGCTTTGTCCCTGAACGTTTACAACTGCGTAGCTATTTTCCGTCTGGCGTAACCCCATTACACCATATTCGGACATATGGTCAATCGTCGCCGTAACGACCCGATTGACCGTATCTACTGTAGATGTCGGCAGGGCTTCCCATTCTCCGGTTTCCGGGTTGCGATAATAAATCTTCAGCGTAGTCGGGTCAATATCAGCAACATCTTCATCTGTATACGTCACCCGGATAGTATAGGGTTTGTTGAAGTTTTTGATGTTTTCGTTAGTCGTAGCAGAAATGGCTTCCAGACCGAACGAAGTACCCAGCATTCGGAAATCAGCAACGGGCGGCGTGTTCGCTGTCCCGTCATAAACCATGATTTTCAACGGGTCATCGTGCATACCGGCCGGCAGTTGTAATGTCACCTGATTGTTGCTATCCGGCAGGGTCGCCGTAATCTCGGTATCCTCAGTTGGAAAAACATAACCTTCTGCCAGTGCGTAGCAGAAATCATAGGTGATTGTCCAGTCCGACTCGTTCCCGGTATAGTCAAATGCTTTTTGGAGTAAAAAGTGGATGCCGCCATCAATATTGTCGAGTACCAGCGATTCCCCGCCGATAAAAGCAGCCTTTTCTTCATTAATCTCATTCGGGTCTTTTGTCCACAGGTATTTATAGCCCGCCACTCCGCTTCCGACATCTGCGGGTTTTCCCCAGACGAAGTGTGGTGAGCGTGTCACCGATTGGCAAATATTCGGCTGAGAACCGGTCAGCTCGGTAATCGGGTAGGCTACCGGGTCGGGGCGGCTGATGTCGTACTTGAACACGAACACCGTATTCCATTCCGAATGCTTGCCCGATGATAATACGGATTGCACCCGCAGATAGTATGTGCCGGTGTTGGTAACAGGCTCAGATGGGCTATACGCAGTTTGGCTGGTGAAGTAATCGGATGTACCATTGGGGTTCGTCCCAAAGTAAACTCGATAACCGGTAATGTTTTCATCTGGCACATCCCACACAAAGCTCGGGCGATTCACGCCCTTCTGCCACACATCGCTGGTGAGACCATTAATTTCTCGCGCCGAGCTGACGTTAGGGATAACCGCTGCTTTGTAATTGAAAATAAACGCCAGCTTCCAATCGGAATAGTTCCCCGCATTATCCACACTTCGCAGGCGCAGATAGTACAGGCCGGTGTTTTCAACCGGGCTTTCAACCGTAAATTCGGGAGTAGTCACCAGCGTGGTTGATGTACCATTGGGGTTATTGCCGAAGTACACTTGATAGCCGAGTATGCCCGCCACATCTGTTGCCGGGTTCCAAACAAAGGCCGGCTGGTCAATCTCCGACTGCGCAACCGAAGAAATAACCCCGTGGATTTCCGTTGCGGATGTGATGCCGGTCGGCTTGCTTGTGTCGTACAGCGACACAAAAACAGTTTGCCAGTCCGAATCATAACCGTATGACCCGATGCTTTTGATGCGTAAATACTGCGGTACACCATCGGTCAGCGCCGGGGTCTGGAAGGTGGTTTCGGTTTGCTGAACCCCACTGGTAGCATTTTCATTTGTCCCCCAATAGACCTCGTAGCCAATCGCCAGAGTGTCAGGCGATTCCCAACTGAATGTAAGCTGGTTGCTGTGGTTTTGCCAGACGCCGCTTTGTACAGGTTGAGAAACATTAACCTCCTGCACGGGCGCGGGTGCAAGTTGGGGATGAACAGTTGCTATGCCTTCAGAACTCCAATTCCCGGCATTGTCCAGCGTCCGGGCATAGAGATGGACAGCGGCCGTAGTTAGCGGGACGGTGATTGAACAGCTTTGGGCGGCTGTGTCATCCATCGAAACCGCCCCACTTTCGGCGGCGCAGGCAATACCTTTCGCACCTGATTCATCGTCTACACCTATATCTACTGTGATAATCAGGCTGTCATCGCTAACGGTATAACGCGGGTACCTGAAGGCAACCTGCGGTGGTGTTTTATCAATCGTAGTAACAGCAATCGTTTGGACAATACTCTTGTTTCCTGCTGCGTCCTGCAAGTAATAAGAGAATACGCCGTTTTGCGGGAAGGTTTTTGCACACGTTTCGCCCCCCTCGGTATAGGAGCTTTCTAAATCTGTCTTGCAGAAGATTGTGACGCCGCCCGGTTCATCTTCTATTTCATCGGTTGAAACTGACACAATTACATCTTGATTTGTCCAGCCTTCCGGGGCGACAGAAGAAACGGTACCCGAAGGCAGAGGGGGAATTTTGTCGATATTGGTGATATTCGCAGAACCAACTGCGCTCCAGTTCCCGGCGTTATCTACCGTGCGATAATAGAATGTTCCGTTTTCAGTAAACGTCAGGGAACAAGTTGAAGCTGTGGTATCTGTCGTGGGGACATTACTGGTTTTTGCGCAGTTCACCCCTCTTGCGCCAGACCCACCAGTATCATCCCCTTTGGTAATTGTGGCGACCACGTTCCCATTTGTCCACGCGGATGGGTTCAATGTCAGGTTTTTGCCCGACTGAGGAGCTGTTTTATCAATATTCGTGACTGCTACAGACCCAACCGCACTCCAGTTCCCCGCGTTGTCTACTGTACGGTAATAAAGTGTTCCATTGCTGGTAAATGTTTGGGAACAAGTAGTCGCTGTTGTATTGGTGGTCGGAACACTGCTGGTTGTCGAACAGTTAATTCCCTTTGAACCTGAACCTCCCGTATCGTCACCTTTTGTCACCGTGGCGGTTACGTTTCCATTCGTCCATGAAGATGGGTTCAGCGTTGGGTTTTTCCCGGCAGATGGGGCGGATTTATCGATGTTTACTGTACCGCAAGTGCCGCTTTTTTCATTCCCTGCCTTGTCTTTAGCGTAGCAGTATATCGTGGTGGTCGATGAAACCGTGATGCTGGAACGCCAGTTTCCATTTGTATCCGAGACATATTGAGCGCTCAATCCCGAGCCGCCCGAATCGCTTGAATTCGGTGTGATGGTTCGGTTGGAGTTATACCAACTGCCGCTGGTCGCACCGGCAAAACCAAGCGTGGGCGCAGTTTTGTCAATCAGCACCTTGCCGCAGATGCTCGGCCCTGCCCAGTTGCCGTTATTGTCTTTTGCTCTACACCAGATGTCAGTGGTTTGGGTGGCTGTAAAGCTGGTGCGCCAGTTGCCGTTTGTGTCCGACACATATTGTTCGGCAATTCCATAATGGTCAGTAGATGCCGCCGTAATCGTTCGGTTCGAGTTGTACCAGGTATTGCTGACCGCTCCGCTAAACCCCAACGTTGGGGGAACCGTGTCGGCGTATGTCACCGTCAGCCTGTAAACAAGGCCGCCGGGGCCGGATGCGTTCAAAAGCGAAATCGCCAGCAGGTTGCCGCCTTCAGCCAAAATGCTGGGGTCAATGTTGGTGAAGGTTTCTGAATGAGCGCCCCCATAGGTAAACAGTTTTACGCCGTTCAAATGAGCGGTGAACATGTCATCGGCGAAGATTTCCAGCTTCACCGATGTCGCCCGCTGTCCCGCAGGAATGGCAAACCACTGGCGATGCAAGCCAATGGAATAATTCGCGTCAGAACTGTAATGGTAAGCCAGTTTGGATAACCCGCTAGGGACGCTCCATCCTAAAGTATCCCATTGCTTTGACCAGCCCGTAGCCGGATTGAGCGACCATCCCGATTCATCGTAACTAGGCTTATACCAGTCCTTATATGCTCCCGAAGTCGGATACCATTCCGATGTGGTTGTGCTGGGACTGGGAGTGCTGATGTACGTCCACACACCGCCTGATGGCCCGATAATCACGGTTCCCCCCGCTTGCTGTAAAGGAGCGGCATTGGCAGGCATTGGCACACCTGACAGGCAGGAGACTACCAAAATAAGCAAAACGAGAAAGGTGAAGAAACGCCCTGTCTTTTTCATCCCTTTTAGCTTAGTTCACAGTACGATGTCTCGTGAACGGTTCCTCCTTCAGTATTGTTTTTTGTTTGCGCTAGTAAGTTCAACGGGGATGCGTAAGAAGGTTAGCCAATTTTCCCCTTTTATATGTTTTACCGACAAAATTTTTCATATATAAATCTTTATTCATGACGATTATCGTCAAAGAATCCAATTATTGTCCATAGTTAAATCGAAACAGCGCCCCGAATGAGGCGCTGTTTTCGCAAAAGTAAGAAATTGTTAATCGCAGATGGTCGCCATCATACCGCCGTCTTCCCATTCATAAATTGTTACGGTGCATTCACGTGGTTCGGCGAAAGCTGATGCGCCCTGAAGGGCTAGCGGATTAGACACCCTTCCGAAATCCACCGTCCAAAAATGCTGCCACTTTGAACCTGGGCGGTAAATATAGCCTACTCCGGCGACCTCGTAATCGCTGTTCAGAACCAGCGGCTTATGTGTCGGGCTGTTCATCCACCAATTCACCATACTGTCTACGTTGCTGTGGGTGCCCCAGCCGATAATTTCGCCACTCCATGTAAACTGTTCGCAAATCCAGTTGTAGCGCTCGTACCATTCTTCTCCGGCAGAACCCCGATGCTCGAGTACCCCACTATTTGCCATATCACGGCTGTGGAAGCGGGCAATCTGAGTCAGAGAAGCGTTACTCTGTAACTCCGGTACTCCATGCTTGCGACGCTGCTCATTGAGTGCAGCAAGGATGCGGGTTTCGTTGTTCTCGTCAGAGCTGGCCTGCCAGGGAATCTTGTTTTCACACGGACGAATCACAACCGGAAGATAAATTTTGTTCGTATTACCAGCATCGGCGCTGCCTGTACCAGCAGGAACCAGCGTTGCGAGCAGGGTGATGAGAATGGCAAAAAGTGAAAAGATGGAAATGCGGCGAATTGTCATGATTTTTAAGTCTCCTATCCGCTTCACTTACTTATTATACTATAAAAATTGCAGCCTGTCAAATAATTGAAACAAAAAAAGAACCACTTCGGTTCTTTTTTTGTTCTGTGTGGTGTCATTCATTCGTTGTAGTCCAGGGCGACCACCTTGTTTTTTCCGGTGCGTTTGGCGTGATACAAAGCCGTATCCGCCAGCACCAGCATCCGCTTGATAGTAAACTCGCCCATGTGCGAGCAGTAAGAACACATACCAACCGAAATGGTAATCGAGACAGGCGAATTTTCGCGGGGGAAAAACTTCAGGTTTTCGATTTTCTGCCTTAGATTTTCCGCCCGCTGCATGGCTACAGATTTGGATGCACCCGGCATAATCACCAGAAATTCTTCGCCGCCATAACGATATGCACGGTCGGAGTCTTTACGGATGTTTCCGCTGATAATCTCACCAACTGCCTGGATGACCTTATCGCCCGCAAGATGCCCATATCTGTCATTGAACTGTTTGAAATTATCAATGTCCACCATAATAGCGCAAATATTTGTGTTGTTGCGCTCATATTCCATTGCCTGCACTTCATCCAGCATGTCCCAGCGATTGAGCAGTCCAGACAAAGGGTCATAACTGGACTTGTGCCGCAGATTTTCTTTCAACCGGATGTCCAAAGCAATCCACCCGAACTGTGACGCGATGAGTTTCAAATTACGCTTCAAAAGGTCGGTTATCGGTTTGTTGGACTCCACGACAATTGCGCCGATGATGGTATCCTGCCCTTCGATAGGACACACGAACCGGGTATCTGAAGAAAGCCTTGCAAAATCATCCTGCGTAATGCCATCAATACAGCATTTTCCCATTTTTACCTGCATGGCTGTCCAAAAATCTTCCGAATTGAAGCCATTCCACACGTACTCGGAACATTCAATCTGGTGGGCTTCGTTCCCCAGCACGACCATCCCGGAATAATTAGACAACCATGCCTGGAAATGTTGTGTCAATACATCGAAGGCTTGCGGTATAGCTTCGCTGGATTGCAGGTTTAGCAGCAGACGTGTATAAATTTCCAGATTGCGGATGAGGGATTCCGATGCAATGTTTTCCTGCGGCAGCGGTTCATGAAAATGGGAAAGCAGAAGGTCTCTTTCAACGCATTCAGTAATATCTGTAATCGAGCAAATCAGGCCGTAAAAGTTCGCTTCATCATAATAGATGGGTTCCCAGTGCAGGATGGTGTGCTTTTCCTTCCCGTCTTTTGTTTTGATGGTCAGGTTGTAATACTGCCCTTTGACATGGTTGGCAGTTTCGATTCTCCGGTAACTGTGCGAAACATCCTGCCGAAAAATCAACGGGAAAACAGAAGTAATTGGCTTTCCAACCAACTCATCGGAAGAATATCCGAGAAGGCCGAATATCTTTTTATTTGCCAGCAAAATTGTTTTATCACCGCCGATGACCATTGCGCCACTGGACAAACTGTCGACCAGCGACTTCAAAGTGGTGTTGATGTCTCCATTGGATGCCTGAAGCAAATATTTGCGGCGGATAAGCCCCTGTAACGCGGAGCGGGTAAACAGCAGCGAATTGATAAAGGCGTCATCAGAGTTTTCAGGCGCATCCCGGCCGATATTAAAACCGAAGAAGCCTATCAGTTTCCCATCTATATGCAATGAAGACGAAATAACTTTGGAAATATCGTCCAGATAGCCTATTTTTGAACCTTGCCGGACATAGCTTCGCAAGGTGTCGTCGATTTCTTGCACGATAAATCCGTGCGTTTTAAATATCTGCAAACTGGGTTTATATCGCAGAAGGTTGTCCCCCACTCGCTGCGTAATTGCCATTCTTCCAGTCCGGTGCCACTCGTAATGAGCGACAATTTCAAAACTGTCTTCGTCAGCTATCAGATACAAAAATGCGGAAACCGCATGGTAAATACGGGCATATTCAGTTAAAACATCGACAATGACATCATCAAAGTCATCCAATGTCGCCGCTGCAATCTTTTCGGCAACATAAAATGATGTGTCACCGGTCAATAAAGAAAGTTCTTGATTAGCACCCATAAGCCCTAACTTCAATTTTTATGGAATAACAGCAAGTTCTTGCAAGGGAGAAATTATAACCAAACGCCGAAAATTTTACCTTACACCCTTGTATGTTTAAACTTATTTTTCAGCGAATTCCGTTTCAATATGCTATTTATAGAAAAAGCCCGTCTGTTGTCCGGACGGGCTTTTGATGCTAACTGTTGAATATCAGCAAACCGGAAGCATAGCTAAAGCATTTTGTCGTACGTGGCATCCGGGTTTTCCTCCTGCTGCCGCCACTCGGAGCGGAACTTCTCCAGGAGATTTGTGCCATTTTCCCGGTCGAAATCCCGCAAAGCCGCTTCCATATTCGCCTTGACCACAAAGACGTTGCCATCTGTGCCGGTCAGTTTGACCGTTGGCTTTGTAGGCTGTGCCGGGGCTGGGGCGGGAACGCCGAACAGCACTTCGTCAATTGATGGAACCACAGATGGAGTTTCATTCCACCACCGTTCCAGCTCCTCATCACTCATTTTGACGATGGCTTCTAATTCATAAGCCAGATGGTCGGCACGTAAGTAATATTCTTCGTCCAAATCCTGCCCTTCATACTCGTATTCCAGTTCTGGTTCGCACGGCACTTCGCACTGCCAGTCGGCAAATTCCTGCTCGTATTCATCAACAGCAGCCTCATACGACTCTTCATCGTCAAAATCTTCTCTATCCGGCTCATGCGGTATATCCCAGCCCCACATTTCGTAGTCTTGCCGGTAATCAGCATAAAGATTTTCAAACCGTTCTTTTTCATTGACCAAATGTTTTACCAGTGCAGCGACTTCCGGGCCGTACTTCGGCAGCTTGCCCAGCGCCTCTACCAAAACCGGTGCGACAACATCATATCCATTGCCCTGCCACTGTGCGAATCCACCGTTGTACACCTGGTAATTAAGGTTGCCGAAAACAACGACAATCTTTTCCCTAAGAGAAAGTGCGTCCACGAACTCTTTATAGTTCAGGTTTTGTAAATCCCCGGAGTTCCACCTTGCATAGGCAGTATCCATTATTTTCTGAATCTCGCTGCTTTCATAATTGAATGGTTTGAACACATTTTCTTGCTGTTGTGCCTGTGTTCCCCCTTCGCGTTCAGCAACCTCATTTGAGTGTTTTGTCTGGTTTCCGCAGGTCATTTCGCACATCATTTCATAGTTGTCTATCTAACAGACGGTGAAGCACCACCCGCTAAAGCGGGTGGCTTCCGAGTTCGGCGTGAACAGCCAATCCGAAGATTGGACTTACACTCACTCCCTTGGCGTGACTTTGGGTACTTCCTACCCTAGTTCGTGTTTCCTGTAGAATGTTCTGTGCCGCGTTGATGTCGCGGTCATGGTGAACGCCACAAACGGGGCAATCCCACTCACGAATCGAAAGCGGCATATCGGGGTTGATGTAGTGGCAAGCAGAACAGCTTTTTTTGTGCCGGGGCTGACCGCCTCCCCGGCGAGGGCTAATTCCTGGACCAATACCGGGGATTACCCGCCCCGGCTCGGGGTGAATGCTACTCCTTGTCCTGGTCCTCGTCAACGTCAACGCCACACGACCAGCACAGTTCGGGGTATCCGAAACACTCACCGCTTTGAGCGGTGTCATTTATATATGTGTAAAATCTTCTTCCGCAGTTTGCGCAGGTGTGCGCGGTGGGGATTTCGTCCATGAACAGGACGATTTCTTCTTCAATTTCCTTATCGGTTGCGCCCGCCTGGGCTAAGACCCCGCGGACTTCCGCTTCGCTCATGCCCGCCCAATCCTCTGGGCGTGTTTCCGGTGCGTATTTTTTCCATAGGGTGGTGCTCATGTTCCCTCCTGTTTTTCCTGTTTTTTTTGTTTGCTGTACTTATTATACATGCACTATTTACATATGTCAATAGTGCATGTATATCGCAACGAAATTGCAATGTTTTATTCTATTTTGTTCTAGTGAACTACCAGCTGCTGAAGCGGGTGGTTTTCAGGCCGCAGAGTCTATAAATAAACAAAAAGCGCCCATTTTTGGTCGGGCGCTTTAATTACAACCAAGCCCCCCTACTTCATTTTTCTTCTTGCGGCAACGCCCAGTTGTACTTCAACCACGTCTCTGCGCACCACCGGTGTTCACAGTTGGTCTTTTTTTCTGGGCGGGAAGAATACTGCAATTCGTTGAATTCTTCTGTGGTGACTTCCGATTGGCAGACCGGGCAGATATTCTTCCGCACGACATCAAACCCGGCAAAATAGCCATTATCCACCTTCGGCCTGACGACCCACCAGACCGGCAGGGCGGTTTTATCGTCTGCAATCAGCCAGTGGTGCAAAAGATACACCTCTCCATCGGCAAGCCGTTCGGCATCTGGTAAAGAATCAACCATCACGGAAACCGGGCGCTTCGGACGCCCCAATAGCTCTTTGACGGGGGCTGTCACGGCATCGATGACCGCTGGATTTTTTTCGTTCTGCTTGAAGTTGAACAGCAGAGATTCCAGCGCCGAGCGAAGTTCGTAACCGGGCGAAAAATATTCAACCGTAGCGCATTGCGGCCAAATTTCGCCTTCAATGTTGGCGGTCGTGTTCCCCTTCAAATCGTTCCGGGTCGGCACGGTGCCCGCCAGTCGCCATTCGTACACCGTGCCGATATTGCACTTGTGCAGTCCGGGGCGCAGGGTGCGTTCATCTTCGCCGGTAAGCGCCGGATGGTCGCCGCATCCGCAATTTTCTGTATCCATATTGCGGGGGTCATCCGTGTCCTTCAAAACCATGTAGAAGGACAACGTCAAAGCCGGGGGAATGACATATTTCGCGTTCCACCAGCTATACCATGCTAGCTCACAGTCGACAACAAAGCCGGGGTCGCCAGCAGTGTGGCGAACACTGAAGTGGGCATTGCAAGTGTTGCAATACACCGCCGCGAAATCCACCGACGTAAATTCATGGCCGCCGCAAAGCGGGCAGCGAATAACAGAAAACGGGGGGACTGGCTCATAAACTCTGGCCAGTTCAAGGCCACTTTCGGACATCCAGTCTGACAGCGACTTGTACGCCAAAACCGCCTGAAGCAGTTCTGTGTCTTTGACCGGTTGGGCTTCAGCCTCGGTTAGCTGGTGGTCGATGGCAATAAATAAACCATCGACTAAACGGTAAATATACACCTCACTGCCATCCTCCGCCCGGGGCCTTTTTTCGACCAAAGTCAGCACTTTGCCTGCCGGAATTTTGACAGCGGCATCCGCCGTCCGTACAGCAAACCGGGCATAGACGTTCCACATGCCCGGAAAGTATCCAATCAGTTCTTTCGTGGTTTGCACAGGGATTTGGGTCATATTTTTTCTCCTCGCACAAAGTTGTTATAAATATTATACCATTTTTTCTAAGTTGTCAAGGGCTTTTCTTTTGTTGAAAAAAGTGCTTCTCTCGTCAAAAAATAAAGGTTTTGCGTTTGCTACCATCATATTAGGAATGAAAATTGGATGCTTTGAAAAAGGAGTGCTGACTAATGGAGTGTGGCCGCTTTAAAGAACATTTGACTGAGGTATCGCAAATGGCTGTTTGGAAAATCAATAAGGTCTTACTGAGGATTTTCCCGCAGTTCCAAATTACAGAAATTGAAAAGCATAGCAATAACTACCGGTTAGCCTGTGAGACAGCGAAACTGGCAAACGAGATTTTCGGTGGGCTGGTCAATAACCCATCCCTGCAAAACAACAAGGCGCTTATCCAGAAGAAAATCGATTATTTCCGGGAAGTCGCCCGGTACAAGCTAAATAACGGCGAACCCATCGTATCCGAAATCAAGGTAGATTTAAAAAACGGTGTGGTCAACCTTGACTATGGCCGGCACTTCGGGGAATTTTCCGCCTTTGATATGATGTGCCGGGGGCTGTATATCGACCTGAAGGGACGCAGCCCGGATGGGATTTTGATGCTGCCCATGACGAAGTTTTTTAATATGGGCGAACCGGGGTGCCCGGATGACGAATTTATCTTCGAGAATATGACCGGGGAAATCAAGTTCCCGGAGAAAATTGACGGCTCGATGATTGTGGCTCGCCGCTTAGAAAATGGAAAACTGTTTTTGGCGACCCGCCAGACTTTTTATGACCCGGACAGCGACCGCCCGGAGCAAATTTACACGAAAAAGGCGAAGGAGTACCTCGACCAGATTGGTACGGACTGGATGGACGCCAACCAGACCTATACTTTCGAGGTCGTATTTGATGAATCGCCGCACCCGGCAAAATTTACGTCGGGGCTGTACATTCTGAGCGCCCGCAATCACACGGATGGCGCATCGCGTTCCAGTGATGAGATTGAAAAAACCGAACTCGCCGGAAAGAAAGAACCGCCGCTGTTTTTTCCGAAAGTTTATCAGTTCAAGAGCTTCGCAGAGGTCAAAGCCTACACGGAAAAATTGGAAAATGCAGAGGGCTTCGTGGCGACCATCAGGATGAAGGAAGCCACAAATGGGAACACACGTGTCCCCGGTAATATCCTGCGCATCAAATTCAAAACACCGTGGTGGTTTGCAACCAACCGCGTGATGATGGCAGCCAACAAATACGCAAAGGTTTCACGTCTTGTCAATTCTCTGCCGCAGGAAATCCTCGATGTGACCCAAATCAAGCCAAAGGATGCTTTTTCGGAAGAAAGATTCAAGACTGTGGTCGCTGACTTTAGCAAATATTTGAACGACCGTTTTGATGGGTATTTGGGAGGGGCTGACGACCTGTGTGCGGAGATTTTCTCTCACTGGCAGTCGGCTTCTGAGCTGGCGAAGCGTTATATGAGCGAAAGCCCGGGTGCGTCCTACGGCGAACTCAAAAAGAAAATTTTTACCGACCCGAACGCAGATAAGAAGCTGCGCCCGTATGTGGGAAGTTTAGTTGACCTGTATCACGGCAAAGGTACTTTCAACATTGCCCATATTTTGCGGCTGTACCGTGATTACACCGAAAAAGATTAGACTCTTTCTGTTTATTTAAAAAAGCGGATTGAGTACTTTGGAAGTACGCAATCCGCTTTTTTATTCACGAACCCGCCCCGGTACGCACGTCCCTATATTTTTTGTACCGTCAACTACAAAAACCGTAATTGGAACAGCCCTTATTTTTTATTTCTTCGGGGGCGAACTATGCCAGGGTTCGGTAGCATTAATTCTCTGTTCAGACGAGTTGTGAATATCTTTATTAATTATAGCAATTTTCTACTCTCCCCACGCCCAGCGCATTTGCGGGAATTGTGCTGCTAACTGTTCCAACTTTTTATGCAGTTCTTCGCGCACTTCCAAGCCGCCATCTCCAAAATTGATGTCGAAGGTATCAATTTGCACGCCAGCGCCTATACCACCAGGATAAAAAGCATTTTTTCCATATCGGGCTTCATCTGCTTTCCACTTTTCCGCTGCATGGCGCTGCTGGCTATTGTGCAGCGAATAATTACCATTTCTTTTGCACTAATAGAATTGGGGATACACACTGCCAGCCGTTTAGATTTTGACGATGGTCGTTCTCCCCAAGAAGCCCCAACCGATTTTACCCATTGCATGTTTGGATAATATTGCTGATAGAATCCCAACCACTTGGAAAATCTGAAGTTATCTGATGGAATGTTTTTCATTGTCCCAATTTCTACTCCTGACGCCCGCAGTCCTTCCATAAGGGCAAAAACCGCTTTCCCCCGATTGGAAAAGTCATCTCGCTTCCAGACAGACGACCTGCGCACCGTTTCATCCACACGCGACCTGTCATCTTCAGGGAAATCCCCCACCAGTTTACGCACCGCGTCGAGCGCCGTTTGCAACGGGTCTTTGATTTCGGCGGCTGTCTCCCCTATCGCTTCGGAAGCAAAATGATAGGAATGATAGGCAATGTCTTCACCTCTTGCCATTGGTGGAAGTTTATCTCCGTTGCGAATTGCCTCAATCAGTCCCCCTAAGCAGGCGTACTGCGCTCTGGTAATGGCAGATAGCTGTCCAATTTTTTCTTCATCATCACCAGTCACATAGCGATAGCTCGAAGCTTTAAACCCGTCCTTCCACCTTTTCCCCTTTTCCATCATTTTTTCAATAGTAGCTCGCAGCGTATCCGGGGCATCAATCCCCAAAACCGCCTGCACACTGTTATCATTCACCAGCTCTTGAATGCGCTTTTCAGCTTGTTCTTTGAACAAATCCGTACTTCTGCGAGGCACTTCCTTGTTTTGAGAAAACCCGGTCAGGCGCACCTTGACTTTGACCAGCTCGCCAGATGGGGCGCGTTCAGACGAGACTCGTTCTCTGGACACAACCTCGAAAATGACATTTCTAGGAATCAGCAGTTCTTTTTCTCTGACATTTCTATTAATTCGGTTGTCATTCCACGAAGCCAATCCCGGAATATAAATGCCGGGCGTTCCTGCCGGAAGTTCAATCTCCAGCAAAACACCGCCATCAACCGGTTTTCCGTAGTTATTATCTGAATCGGGGAGCGTGGCAAAGTGGTCGGCAATCTTTTCGTCCAAAGAAAGGGAAGAAAAGGTGTCTATTTCCTGTATATCCCCCGGCTTCGCATTAATCCAGCGGGCAGAATCATAAACCGAGACACCGCGATAAGCACGGACGGGAACGGGCAGTTGAACGCTGGACAGGACGGCATCCAATTCTTCGATGTGTTCATAAACAGAATTTTCCCACCATTCCAGGTTGAATTCTTCATAGCGCTCCAACCGCTGAGATTGGCTGTAACTCGACATGCCAATCGTTGATTCAAGAATAACGGAAGCATCGCCACGAGTGCGAATGATGCCGTTTATCCTTTTGTATCCGAAGTTGCACCATTCAATAACCGCCGCACAGGGATTGGGCAGTGCAAATTGAAAATAGTCGCAAAGCACCTGGTGCGCTTCTTCGCCCTCAAAAATTTTTTGTTTTGCTGGCACCCCCCACCACAGTGCCGCCATGTCCTTCCTGAATATTTTTGCAAGTTTGTGTTTTACCGGAACATTCCATTTTTCGCTACCTCCACCATGGATGACGAAAATATAGATATAGCTGGCGGCATTTGTGTTTTGGACGCGAAACAGCTTAGGAAACCAGCTCCGGTTGGTAGTTATCCAGCCATTGCTGGAGATTATTGAGGGACAATTCCTGATGAACAAGCGGGTTGCCATTCTGCCACGGGCAGGCTTCTCCATCTGTCAGTGTAAGGTTTAAAAATGATTCGCCGGTCGGGATGGTCTGCACTAGTGACGAATCGCCAATCGATTCCAACTCATGCTGTGATAAACGAATTTGCAGTCTGGCAACCAGCCGGTCACTAACCGCAAACTCTGGGGTCTGCTTCTTAACCCTAAAAATCACCCCATCCTTTTCGTAAACGTATCCGGCGTTATCAAATTGAAGGTATTCCTTCCAGCCGTTTTCCAGCAAGGCTTTCCGAGAACGAAAATTTAAGTTCAGCACAGATTGAATCGTTTTCATCCTTCGGCGGATGATGACATTCAAAACAAGTTGCGTCCTGACGTCGATTTTGACGCCGCCTACAACCTTTGGCTTGATTGCTGGCAGCAAGGCATAACTACCACTTGCTCCGTTGCTTCGGCTTGTATTTTTTGCCAGTTGGTAAATCGGTTTGCATTCCATTTTCGCCCTCTTCAAAAGGACGAAAATGGCGTTTTGTTGGCAAAAATACCGCTAGGCGTACTAATCGAGCAACAGGTCGATTATCTTATTCCTCTGGGGGAGAAGCCGTTGAATGATTGGCAACAATAGAAAACTTTAGTGTTCCCAATCGTCTAAACAGTCTCGATGGCACCGCCCTTTGGCATAATTGGGCGAGAATTGTCACTGCCCTAAAAGATATGAAACTGGGCGGGAACTTACGCCAGAGCAAAAAAAAAGGCGCTGGCAATGCATGCAAAAAGAACAAAGGAATTGTTAGACCAATTTAATGGCTGTAGGAATCGAAAAAAAATCAACAGCCTAATGGCAGAAACAGCATCCCTCGTTTCCTAAAAACAGTTTTCTGTTCAGTTTTTTCGATAAAACATCGGGGTAAAATCAAAAAAGCAGGAACCACGCCTGCTTTTTTGATTTCTGTCTGCCGCTCCGCTGCCATTTCCACATGGTTAGCAAACAAACAGGAAAGTGGACGCGACTGGAATCGAACCAGCGTCACATCAATGCCATTGATGCGTTTTCCCGATTAAACTACGCGCCCATCAACAGGGGCGGAGAGAATCGAACTCCCAACAGCCATTTTGGAGACGGCCATTTTGCCATTAAACTACGCCCCTTCAGATTTTAGTTTGTTCCCAAATAAGCGGACGGCCGGATTTGAACCGACACGAGCTGCTTGGAGGGCAGTCATGCTACCGTTACATCACGCCCGCGCAATTGTTATTCAGACAGTAAATATTTTTCTGGAAATTCCGCTGGCGAAAGCGAATATTTGCAATACCAGCTCGCAAAACCATTTTCATCCGTATTCACCAACCAGTATTCACCGCCAATAGGGTGGCTACCAACTGCCGCAGGGACACCTGTTCCTGTTTGAACGGCTCAAATTTGGCTTCGTTCAAGAAGAAAATTAGATTGCGACTTACGTTTGCGCTTTCCTGTACCAGCAGTTCCAAAAACTTGCGCCCGTCAGCAAAGGCCGGTCAAAAGACAGCAGGATTTGGAAATTTTGCTGATTGCGATAAAAGTCCGGTTCGCCAACCTGATTCCAACTCTTTTTTATCGCATTACCGCCTTCAAAAACCGATTTCGATTATTGTCGTGTCGGCGGGATAGTTATCGAAATCCCGCCGACACAGCTCATCCCTGGTTTCCTACCATCCAGTTTTGCTGGCAATTCCGTGTCACCACGTACTACCTCAACGGCATTATCGCGAATCCGCCGTGTATTGTTGCGGCAATATCACCTTATAACTTTTTGCGGCGCGCCAAGGAGATGAGCCAGGGACGAGTGGGCGCTGAGGGTCTCGAACCCCCGACTTCCTCGGTGTAAACGAGGCGCTCTGACCAACTGAGCTAAGCACCCAAATTTTTACCAGCACCCGACCAGTCAAAACAATTCTTTAGAACCGTCCATAGTGGATACAGTGGGACTCGAACCCACAACTCCGCCGTGCAAAGGCGGTGCGTTCCCAATTAACGCCATGTACCCATCTCAAAGGTGGGCGGTGAAGGATTCGAACCTTCGACCTCTGCGTTATCAGCACAGCGCTCTAACCACCTGAGCTAACCGCCCATTCATGATAACCCGGTAGATATTTGTCAGCATCAGCCCCGTCAAGCCTCCGCCTTCCGCCTATCTACCAGATTACCAACCGAGAAGTGACGGCTTCCCGTTGTTCGTCTGCCGCCTTCGTTCGCACAGTGCAGGATTCGAACCTGCATCTGACCCTTGGGTCTGTCCTACCACTTAGACGAACTGTGCTATCCGACGAAACAAACGGAGTGGGCAATGCAGGATTTGCACCTGCGACCTCCCGGATGTGAACCGGGCGTTCTGACTGCTAAACTAATCGCCCATCAGTGGACTTTGTGCGACTTGAACGCACGACCCCCGCCATGTCAAGGCGGCGCTCTAACCGGCTGAGCTAAAAGTCCATAGTAGTGGTCAGGGAGTGAGTCGAACACTCATTACCGCTTTATCAGAACGGTTTCCTGCCGTTGAAAGACCCGACCAAATCACGCCCTACTGGTTAAAAAATTGACCAAAATCGCGCCGGGGTCACGGCTTACCGGACTTCATCACCCTATGGATGTGTGCTATTACGAACTTACACCACACGACTTTGGTTCTTTTCACTGGCGCTACGCCTCGCCATTGGGTTTCACGCCGGTCAGGGAAATTTTCTCCGCCCGGCCGCCACCGGACTTTGATGATAAACCTGTCGCCATTGTCTATGGCGGTAGACTTTGGCGAGTGGACATGCTGGGGGTCGAACCCAGATTTACGCTATGCGACAGCGTCGTTCTCCCATTGAACTACACGCCCATAGGCGCACCCGACCAGATTTGAACTGGCGTTCTCAGCCTTGACAGGGCCGCATGTTAGACCACTACACCACGGGTGCATCAGGTAGCGGAGGCAGGACTCGAACCTGCGTTCACGGCTTATGAGGCCGTCGAGATGCCACTTCTCTACTCCGCAGAGCGGACAACGAGACTCGAACTCGTATTTTCGCCATGGCAAGGCGATGTTCTACCGTTGAACTATGCCCGCATCGGAAGCGGTAAGCGAGACTTGAACTCGCAACCTCCTGCTTGGGAAGCAGGCAGTCTACCGTTGACCTATTACCGCATCAGCTCCTCCCGCAGGACTCGAACCTGCACCTTCCCGGTTAACAGCCGGACGCTCTGCCATTAAGCTAGAGAGGAAAGTTTATTCCAACCAATTTCCCCGCCGCTGGGGGAGGGGCGGGCTGCCGGTATCGAACCGCCCCTCCAGCCGCAAAGGAAACTCTGATAATTGCTGTATATTCGGTTATTAAAGTTCCGAAAAAAAGCCGGGGCACTTGTGGTGTCCCGGCGAGGTTTGCTTACACTTTTGGGGATGCGGTTATTTCTTCACCCCTTTTCCCTCGTGAGACACAGAAACGTCAACATCTGCGGCATTACCCGCAATGTTTGCAATATTTACGATAATTCCGAACCAGACGTTGACCATTTCCATTCCTTCCAAAAAATTGATTGTATACATATTATAGCAAAAAGTTTGCTGTTTGTCAAGGGGTTTTGAAAAATTGCCCGAAAATTCAGCTACAAATGGCCGGAACTGCCCGACTAATTTCAAAACCAGCCTTATGATTATAGCTTTCCCCGTTCAAAATTGCGCTCGATTTCGTCCAGCCCCAGCGTTTGCGTCAAAATAAGATTGTACGGGCTGGCGTTGATATATTTGTCGTCAGGCGGCATCAGCAATGACATGTGGGCAGCCGGTGGAATGAGACAGGTGCGGGCATAAGCCATTTCTTCCCATGTGGGGTATCGGCGGCGCATGGTCATATGCAGCGACCAGCCCTTATCCGGTTCCCAATCTACCTGAATTTGCCCCCTGTCCCCTATCGAATAAAACCGCGTGGTCGGCTTGAACAGGCTGAAAAATTCGTAGCCATCAGGGACAGAAGCGGGCTGTATCGGTGGCATTTTCTTCCAATTTATCTGCCGCAAATATGGATATGTTTCCGGCTTTTTCCATCCCCCATGATGGGCGAGATATGCCGGCATTTCTTCCTCGTTGGGAATTTCAAAGACGAAGAAGCCGTTGGCTTTGAAAGCATCCCATGATTCCACCGATGGGGCTACCGCCGCCATAAAAAGCCGATTGGGGACTAAGCTATAACGGGCATGGGCGAGGTCGTCCCAATCCGGCAGGCGATTTTTGCAGTTGACCATCAGCTTCCAGCCGTGTTTTTTCGTCCACTGGCGCATGACATAACAGTCGGCAAAGCGAAAAAACTCCGCTTCTTCCCAATGATAAGCGAAAATAAGGACTTTATCTGCGGGAACACTGGTCGGATTGGGGAGCTTTTTGTTTAGTTTTCGGGAGAATGACATAAACAATCCTGGAATGGTTGTTTTATAAAAATTATACTTCAAGCCTGCACGGTCGTCAATTAAAAAAAGAAAAGCACCCGGTTTTTCGGGTGCTTTTCTTCAGCATTAGGCTTCGCCTTTCAACCGATAAACATACCATCTGAGATTGTCTGTCTCACCCCAAAACCGTTGGATAAGACAGGGATGCGCAGCCGCCTTTTCGGACGCCGTGCGCCCGCCCGTAAATTCGCAAACGCAAATGGCAATCAGACCTTTTCTTTCTTCATATGAAAGTGACTCAATGGTTGGAAAGTCCTCTAATTTGAGGTTCAACCGGTCAAGAATCTCTTGGTACTTGCGATTTCTTTCTTCTTTTGACAACATCCTGTTTTCCTTTTCTATAAACGTTGCTACTACATGATAGCAATTTGCTAATGGATAACAACATCAATTCTTCCGGACATTGTCACCCATTCAAACGTTTTGTTTGTTGAATCAAACTGCGTAATCAAAAAACTGCTTATTCTATCCCGGTCATCCACGCCGATATTGATATGATATTCCGGGTACTCCGCTACCTTCAAATCATCAACCGTGACCAACAAATAAAGCTGGTCATCGGTTTTATCCACCTGAAACTCAATCGGGACGCCTTCTCCGATGGTGTACCAGACGTTATAGGTTTCAGCCAAAACGTTTTTTACATGCTTTTCTTGCAAATATGCGCTGCTGACCACTCGCACCTTGAAAATCGGGTCGGTCTGCCCCTTAATCATCGTCCTGTCACCGGACACAAGCGCACTCGCCTTGATATAAGCCGTGAAACTGGTCTTTCCTTTCGGAATTGGTACGGCGACCGAGCTGCTGTAGGCAATTTTCTCGCCGTTGCTCAGAGTGCGCACAACCTTTCCTACGGCGACCTGTTTGGGCGGAGAGGCGACAAATTCGGGCGTGTAGAAGAACACATTTTTCAAAATCCAAATATCAGCCGCGACAAACAGCGCCACCAGCACCAACAAGATAATTTTTTGCGTTTTGTTCAACCTGTCAATCAGAGCCATTTTTCACCAACTATCGAATTGAATAGGTATGGATTTTTCTATCGGTTCGGGGGGGAGCGGTTCCCCTTTTTCTCTCAGCGCAGCGTAGCGTAAAAGCTGGTGAACCTGATGGATATTCGGGTCAGCATAATCTCTTCCCTCGCGCAGCACTGCAACGGCTTCGCCAAAATTCATGTGCCGGTTGACGGTCAAATGCGCCAGAACAATCAACGGCGACCGCCCTTTCCCCATCCGGCAGTGGATGTATACCTTATGACCGGCATCCACCAACCTTTCGACTTCGCGCGTTGTTGCATCAATCCAACGCAGGGAAGGAACGCCGAAATTCATCGAATCGATGGTCGCATAGTTGCGCCACACAAAATTTTCACGGATGAAGTTAATTTCATCTTCTCCAATCCGGTACTCATGATTTTCCAACAAATTCATGATGGCGGTATAGCCCGCCTCACGCAGGTCATTTAAATTAGAAAGCGTATCCGGGCTGGCACCTACCCCGATTTCTGGGGTGATTTCGGACATATCCAAAGGCCGCGGCTTGAAAGGCGGCAAAAATGTATCTGCTGGACTGTAATATGAACCAACGCTCGGCCTCGGCATCTGGTTTGCCGCCGGAAACACGCTTTCATTCAGGTTGCCGCAGTGCGGGCAGAAATACATCATGCCAAACAACCCCCTAATTTCTTGCATCTGGTTGTTACATTTGTTGCAAGTACGGCTCATCATTCTCCTCTAAAATGGGCGCGTCAGCAGGGCAATGCCCTTCGACTGGCTTGGTTTCAATTCATGCTGGCAATATTCGGTGCTGTGTTTCGCCAGCTTCCGGCCGAGTTCGAGCAGCATCCCCCGGTTTTCAATCCGGCTTTCCCAGCGGGGCAGGATGCCATCCAACCCTACATAAGCGCCAGCGATAGCCCCTGCAATCGCTCCGACCGTATCCCGGTCACACGAACCGTCCCTGCCAGGGAAATTCACTGCGCGCCGGACAACGGCTGCGAAATCATCCGGGCTTCGCAGGAAGGAAAGCAGCCCTATTCCTAACGCTTCCTCAGCAACCCAACCGCTGCCCAAAATATCGGACGCGGCGTAATCATCCAAACCTTCCTGCATTACACGTTCAACGCCGCGCAGGACAGCCAACATTTCCTTGTTATTGAAGAATTTTTCGGTAAATCCAATTGTTTTCGGCAGCAACTCTGCCGGTGGCACGTCTTTCAGCGCCAGCGACACCACATACGCCCCGACAACCGCCGCCAAGATGCCCGTAGGATGGGCGTGGGTCATCACCGCCTGGTCAGCGCTGACCACAACGATAGCATTCAGATTGTCGCGATACAGCGCTCCGACCGGGAAAACTCGCATGACGCTACCAGCACCTTTTGAATTTAAATCGCCAGCTTTGTACCAAACCTGCCCCATGTTCAACTGCTGGCAACCGCGCATACAGGCATTACCGGGCGCACGATTGTTATCCGGGGAGTGAAGCCACTCAACGAACTTCTTTACCACACCAGTATAATTAGTATAATCTTTCGTTTCCAGCAAGCCTTCGGCGAGAGCGACCGCCATTTGGGTGTCATCTGTGTACAAAAATTCGCCCTTTCGGTTGACGCCCTGCGGGTCACACACGCCGAGTAGACCATACTTCTCTAAAAGACTCTGCGGATGAAGGAATTCATCCCGGTAGCCCAACGCGTCCCCGACCGCCATACCAACCATCATTCCACTCACCCGGTTTTGATATTCCCGACTGTCGAGATTCGGGCCGACCTCCGGTTTTCGCTCCAACTTTACGGGGTAGGTCGGGGCAAATGCCGAAAAATCTCCGTTTTTGCGGGCGAAATCTTTGGCAGCCTGGAACAACTCAGCCTCACCGTACTTCTCCAGCAGCACCTTGTGCCAACTAATAAGCGACAAGGCGTTTTCTTCTGGATACCGCTGGGCTAAGAACGCAACCCAATCGCCAGCCGTGATTTTTCTTTCGCTCTTGGCAGGACAGTTATGATTTTTCACAGAAAGAGCGTCCACCAGTTGACCACAGCGCGGGCACCATACCTGCATATCATCCATTTTCTCACTTCACTCCCTTTGAAAAAAACTCCGATAATGGTGAACCAATGAATCTACAAACTCTCCATTCCGCGATTGCAACGGGTAAATACGACGGATAACTTCTTTCAATTGGGCATCCGTCAAAATATCCATCAGCGAAGCGATTTGCTGTATCAGGACATCGGTGCTGCTTTCTTCAACCTCAAGAAGGGATGTCAGCGTATATTCCCGCAGCAGCATCTCCATCCGGTCAAGCGGTGGAATTTCTCTGGAAGCTAACGCAAATGCAGCAGATGGCTTTTTGGGTTGGTCAATTGGATAAGCTGGGATATTCAAAACAGCCCTTTCATTCTCGGAAATTTTCGCCCGAATGAAATCCACCACATCAAGATAGCGGCTGTTAGACAGCGTGAACCCACGGTTGTACATGTATTCAATCGCTTTCGTCAAACGCATTTTTTTCAAAAGCACCGCAACCAGCAAATAGACCAGAGCAACATTCTCCGGGCAGTTCAGCTTGCCATCTGGAACGATAAGCACCAGCGAAGTCGCTGGCCGCGAAATCAACCACGAATAAATGGATTGGATGCCATCCGGGGACTCGCCCAAATAGCCTCGAATGGCGTATTGCTCGCAAGGATTTTCCCCGTTTTTGTAAGCGATATGAGAGTCGTTTACTTCTAAGACGATATTCAAACCGGATTTATACAGGTCTGGCTTGAATATAATCTGGCAGTCCAATGGGGTTTTATCAGTCTTATTGGTAATGTCGTCCACTGATTACCTCATTATTAGGAGAGTGAAAAAGAATTACCGACAATGCTTTGGATGAACTTTTCATAGTCCGCCCTTACACTGTTCTTGCGTTCCAACGCCATATCTACGAACCGTGCGGCAATTTCTTCCCTTTTGACTTTTTTCAAGTTAATATTCTTTTCTTCAGCAATTTTTTGACGGAAGGAACCAACCCATTCGATTTTATCGCTTTGGACAGCGATATTCGCAAAATTTGCCACCTGTTCGGCGTAGAACTGGTTGTCAATTTCTTCGATTTTCGAGACGGTTTCTAAAATCCAGTCCCACTCAAATGATAGCTCGCCGTGCTTAACTTCCCGCCAGAAAATATTCGACAACGGCTCTGGCGTAGCAAAGGCGCTGTTCGGGTGATAGGTTAGAGACAATTCGTCTTTCCCGAAATAGCGGTAAGCCTGTCCCATATCGACCGGGAAAACGCAGTCTTTACCGCTCAACACCAGGTAATTTGTAACATTCCCATCATGGTCGGACAGCACCCAGCGCACAATCTGGCTTTGAACGACAGTTTTGCATTGCTCTTTCGTCCATTCCTGCGGGTCAGGGGACAGCGGCTTGACATTATCCAAAAGCGGCTGGACGGACGTTAGGTAATCGTTGTGCTGGATAACGAAAGTTGGCGGGGTGTAAATTCCGCACAGTTTGAACACCTGCGAAGCAAACGCTTCCACGTAAGCACGCACCCCCAACAGGTGCTTGTCGGGCTTTGCCAGCCACGTGACGCCGTTCTGGTCTTTCAACAGGTGCTTTTCATGGACGCCGCCGAGATGAGCGACACCGGCGAATTCGAAGACCAGTCCATCGATGTCTGAAAACTGCGGAAGGCTCAGATACCCCGGCAGGTAGATGCTTGCCAGCTTACTGGAAAGAAGGGCGATTTTCTTTCCGAATTCGCCCGCTTTGACAATCGGGAGCTTCGGAAGCGCCACAATGTCCATTTCCACAGCCGGGGCGCTGTTGGTCAGGTAGGTCGACATCAGACCACTGATATTCGTGAACTCGGCCTGAATCGACAGCCCGCCCGCTACGGTGTAAATGGACTGCGGCGGTTCGTAGACCTTTTCAATCGGGAAGGTTTTGTATTTTTCTGTGCAACCGCAACTGCCACAGGCGGCATCTGTCAAACTGACCGGTGAACCGCAGGACGGACAGTATAGGATTTTCCCCGCACCGACCAGCTCTTTCAGAAGAACGTCAAAGTTTTTATCTATTTCTTCTTCGCTCTTTTTCCCCATTGCATAAGCCAGCATTTTCACGTTGACTTTTTTGTTTGCCTTTTCTTCAAGGACAAACATCATGAAAGTGCTGTATTTTTTGTCGCTCAAAACCGCGCGGCGGGCGACCTGCTGGCTGGGGGTCTGGTACAGTTCATGGGCAATATCGCAATGAAGGGTTTTGTATAATTCGATTAGCCCCTTCGTGTACTTCAAAAAGGAATACAGGTTGTTCTGCCCGATTTTTTCGCCAATCTCTGCCGGGATGCCAAAATTTTCCAGAGCCTTCGCAAACTGTTTCTGGTTGAGAGGCTCTTTCCAGATAAGGGCAAAATGGGCGACAGGGACGAACTTCGGTTCCAGCCAGTTTTCGGTAGAAATGTTTTTGTCGGTTATCGGCAGCTTGCACAGCAAGCTATAAGCCTTCTGCTGTAATTCAAACAGCGTAGAAACCTGTTTATTCGTCAGGAAGGGCGGGTAAGGGTTAGGGTCTTTCTTTTTGACTGTAATCCCGACCAGTTTTTCAATAAACCTACTGAGAGTTTCTAGCGTCTCAGAATAATTCAGGAGAGTCTGTGCATTCCAATCATAAACTTTGGAAAGAATAAAAATTTTTTCTGGTGAAACAAAGTTATCGTCCAAATAAGATGTCAGGCTTTCCTGACTGGAACACTTCGGTGTAGAGTAATAACCGCCCTGATATAGGAAATACAGGTGCCCGAATAAGTAGTCGCTGATGCCGTTATTTTCATCTTTTGCTTCCCAAACTTTACTCAGCACCGTTTCAAACGGCATCGAAAAATCAACCCCATAGGAGCGAACCAATTTACAGGTTTCTACATATGGGTTGCCCTCTTTTGTGGTCTCGATTTTGGCAAAGAAGTCCAGCAGGCGGTTCTTTTCCATGAACTCGCCTAATCCGGGGTTGTCCTTATACTGTTGGTTGAACTGCCAGCCGTAGCGTTCCGAAGGAGAATCGGTCTCATACCCCAACCCCTTCAAGCTGGCATGGATTTTTTCTTCGGCTTCCAAAATCTCGTTTTTGAGAATATTCGCCAGTTCACTAGAAGCCTGGAACTCCACGACGCCCAGCATCTCCGCAAAAAGCAATACTATCTTTTTGTTGAACTGGTACGCCTTGTACACCATATCTGTGCCGTAATTCTCGATATAATTCGTTACTTCGAGAAAATACGGGCGCAGATACCGGTGAACTCTTTCGTGACTGGCAGGGTTCAGATAGGCAGCCAAATAATTGCGACCGGCATAAATTCGTTCAACCAGTGAAGGTGCTTGAAAATTGCGCCAGTAAGCCAGTGTGACCAGTTGCTCAGTCGGCAATGAAACCAGCACACGGTCGCATTTGGCAAGCGCCACCCCCCAATATCTCAGCGTATTCGAGTTTTGCTTTGCCTGAATTTGTTTGGCGAACTCAATCAGGATGGACACATCCCGGCACATCATCTGATATGCCAGCATGAAGTCTGATTCCCACGGGTAAGTCTCCGGGGCGAAAGCGACAATCATGTTCGCCCAATCAACATAGGTAAGCTGCTTAAGCGCATGATTGGTGGTAACGGCGTCCGGGGCATCAGCGGGATGCAAATTTTCGATATGCCGCCGATAGACCGGCTTCCCGAAAAGCACGCAAGACTGATTGCCGCAGGCTAATGTTTCAGGTTGAAGCGGGCTACCACAAAACGCGCAAGTAGGAACGCCGTCAAAATCCGTTTTGTGGCTTTGGTAATATTGAACAGCCTGTGCCTTTCCAATCCCTGCCTTTTTAAACAAGTAGTTGGTCATCCAATGCCAAATTTCCGGGTATCCGGCGATTCCGAGCGAATCAATGTAGGCTTTCTTGAAACCAAAATAACCGCTCATCCAGTGCGCAAATCCTATCCCTGATAATCTCTATATTTATGTTAGCAACTGGATTTCGGGCGAAAGTATAATTTGTATATTTTTTTGCGCATCAGGAAATTCAACGTCTTAATGGTAGGAGGAAAGCATCATGGAAAAAAGCCAACATCTCAGCCTATCGGCAAAAAGGATAGCCGAGCTTTCTATGCCGACTTTTTGCCCGCGCTGTTTCTGGATAACAAACAAACTGGAACTCCCCTACAACTACTTTCCAAGCGTGTTCAGCCGCTTAGACCTGGCGGCAAAGTCGGTGTCTAAAACCGCAATTCACGAAAAAATGCCTTTGCGGTGGATGGATGAGCTGCCGCCCATTCGGAATGAAATCCGGGTGTCCAGCGCGAAAAGGTTCTTTGTAATTGACCCGAGGACAGGACTGCGAGTGACCGGCGTGCCGGATGCGTTGTTCGAACTGGAAGACCGGACGTATGCCATCATTGACTACAAGGTTTCCAACGTCAACGAATCCGCCCGCTCTGATAACCCCATCTATCGCGCACAGCTATCCATTTATGCCTTTATCGCAGAGACGCTGGGCTACCGTCCGGTCAGTCATCTGGGGCTGCTGTACTATGAACCGCTGCTGGTCAATGGAGAAGTGGGGATGCCGAAGAAGTACCTGAAGCGCCATAGTTTCATGCTGCCGTTTCAGGCACACTACTTCCCTATCGCACCAGACAGCAACATACACAGCTACTTTGAACGGGCTTATTGCGAGGATTGTCGAAAACTGCGGGAGCTTATTGCCGCCGTAACCGGCTGAATGTCCAGTCAGTTCAGTTGCTTTGTTTGTCATCATGCCCGTGATGGTGCGGATGAGGTTTCAAAAAAGCCAAATAAAACCCATAAAGCGCCGCACAGCGGGGCAGCCAGATGGGGAGATATGTTGTCAAAAAGGTGTTATTGCTGAACCTCTCCATCAAATAGGGAAGCAAAAATGCTTGAGTCAGCACCAATGAAAGCGTGACCAAAATAATGCTCAGAAGTAATCTGCGTAAAAACAGCCCCATAATTCCATGACGAAAAACCGTTTTAATCGTCCATAGATTCAATCAAACTCAAAAAGTCGAATGGCTCGGAATTACGCCGGTCGGACAGTGGGTGATGTTCGTTTTGTTCCGATTCAACCGGCAACCAGTCATCCGGTGCGATAGCTTCCGGTTGTTCATCCCCCCATTCCAGACTGGATTTGAGCAGGATAAGTTCGGCGGCGATTTGCAGGTCATTGCCGTCCAACCTTTCCAGATAGTCCGGGTGTTTCTGGAGGAATGCGAAAAACTCCGCATCTGACCACCTCATGAAGGACTTGATGCGTTCCAACGCCGAACCAGAAAGCGTGTGTCTCGTAGTTATCACAATTTCGTATTCCCCGCCGCCCACCTTCCTGATTTCTATTGTTTTATGCCTGGATTCGTCACCGTATCGCATCTGAACCACCTTTTCTTTGTATAATTAGTATACTAATGACGGGCTGGATGACAAAACGGAGGAATTCGTTTCATTTAAACAAAAAATGCCCGGTTTGTAGGGGGGCATTTTTTGTAACTCTGTAGCTTTGGTTCTAATTTTTGCTATTCTTCGGTGACGGAGATTTCCTCCCCGGCATCTTCATCTTCGATTCGCTCATAATAATCCAGAGCGCACAGTGCGCCCGCCCCAATACCCACCTGATTCATCGCATCAGCAATGTCATCGCCTTCAACAACTTGCGTTTCGCCAGTCAGCCAATGCAGCCTAAAAAGAGACATCATTCCTCCCGGCTATTGCTTTTTAAATAATTGTTATATCGCTCAATGTCAACGCCTTTGGGCAATTAAATTAAAAAGCGACAGGTAATCTGCCGCTTTTTGGTTGGACAACCCGTAATCCGCATTCTGTTTTAGACGTTCATCTGTCTTGCCTTCATGTTGCCATGAAGGTCTTTGCGGCTACCAGAGGCTCAAGCGGTGCGGGCAGCACCTCGCCCCAATTTGCCTTGCTTCGAGTGAAGGATGCCTGGCCGCCGCATCACTGCGGTCGCCGGTGGTCTCTTACACCACCTTTTCACCCTTGCCTGTGAGTAGACTCCTACCCCATCGGCGGTTTGTTTCTGTGGCCCTGTTTCTGTGTTACCACAGGTGGCCGTTAACCACCACCCTGCCCTTGAAGTGCGGAATTTCCTCTCTCCTCGCTACCGGGGTCGAGCGAACGCCCGGTCATCCAACCCAATTAGGTGAGCGATTTTCATCGCTTCTTCTGCCTCAATCTGGCGATAATTGTTTTTCCCCTTTCTGATTTCGATGTTTACCCGTTCCCGTTTCCGGTGGTCTTATACTTATTATACTATAACCGCATTCAAAATGCAAGCATTTGAACTTATTTAAATAACTAGATTTGACACGGCTTATTCAATCTTCAACCATCCGTTCTGACCGTCCGGGGTAACGACTCCAACCCACAAAGAACCGTTTTCATCCCCCTCTATCCTGTTGGTATCCCATACAAGGATAGCGGACGTGGGCGTAATGTAAATTACGTTGCTATCGGCAGCAGGTTCAGCGTAAATCGGGGTGTTCGCCGGAAGTTCTACATGGTCTTTACTTTCTACCGGGAACTTTTTCAATAAAAAGAATATTTGGCGCGAAGGATTATCCGATGTTGCCGTCCGCTGTCCGACGATGCTTTCTCGTTCTACCTTCCTTACCAGTACGCCAGTTTCCACATTTTCTGTAGGAGTTGGATTTACCATCATCAAAGATGGTGATAAATCCGTGTTTTCCGTCGCCATCATCACTTCAGCCTCGGGCGCTTTTGGTTGTTCGGCAGCCTTTTCAGCTTCAGCGGGCGAGCATCCTGCCAGAAAAAACAAAACAAAGATTAATAAACCAATAATTCTTTTCGTCATATCCTATCATTCCCGAAAATTTTCCCATTACAGAGATGGATTTTTGGGCGGTTAAACAAAACCGGATAGTTTTGGCGATAACTTCCAGAAACAAAAAACGCCCCTAAAATTTATCAGGGCGTTTTCTGTTTGTTTCTTCAAAGGAATTAGCCGTTCAGGATGCGAGGCAGCACCACGCCTACCTGATTCTGGTACTTGCCCTTGCGGTCAGCATAAGACACATCACAGACTTCCTCTGCTTTGAAGAAAAGAAGCTGACCGATGCCTTCACCGGCATAAATCTTCGCCGGAAGGGTCGTGGTATTCGAAATTTCCAGCGTAATATGCCCCTTCCACTCTGGTTCGAGCGGGGTGCAGTTCAAAATCAGACCGCAGCGGGCATAGGTGCTTTTCCCGATAACCAAGACCAGCATGTCGCGCGGTACTTCAATCCATTCCAGACTGCGACACAGCAGGAACGAATTAGGCGGCAAAATGCAGTAGCCGGTTTCTGAAGCATCGTATTCCACAAAGGAGGCGCTGGTGAAATTCTTCGGGTCAACGATTGCGTTTCGGACGTTGGTGAAAATTTTGAACTCATTTGCCAGACGGATGTCATACCCGTAAGATGAAACACCATACGAAATTTGACCCTTGGCGACCTGGCCAGCATGGAACGGGCGGATAATTTTCTCACCCTGTTCGATTAACCACTTGTCAGGCATGATACCCATATGTGAAAAAACTCCTTCATTGAAATTAGTAAGGTAAAAAGATGATAGCAAGAAGGATTAACAAAAACGTCTCCCGTCAGGGAGACGGGAGACGCCCGAAATGAGCCGAAAAATGCTCAATCGGTTTTTTCTTCGGAATCGTCTTTTCGCTTGCTTTCCAAAAACAGCATGATTGTCGCCAGTCCTTTGGAGACGACCGGATTGGATTCCGGGATGGCTTCTGCCTCTGCACCACGCTTCCCGCGCACATGCGGTCTCACAAAGGTTTTCCCCTTTGGAAGTACCACACCAAAATACTCCGCCATCTTCAACGCTTGTTCACTCGGTTTCTGGCCGGGCGGCAGACGGCGAGGGAAACCGCTGACACCGTGCAGGCGTTTCCGAATAACATTCCGTTCTTCTTCCCCCGCCCACTGCATCCCCTTACGGACTTCAAACCGGGTTTGGCCACCTGACCGGGGTAGATAACGGCTTCCGGGGCGTGCAACACCATCATTATCACCGGATGCTGCACTCAGCCCCCGGCTTTTCTTCGGGGTAGACCGGCGAGATGTCTGCCGCGGTTCATGCGAACTGGGTTTTACCTGTTTTTGATGTCCCGGCATAAAGAACGATGCGGGGCCGGCAACCCGCAAATCATGCCACAAAGCCGCCAGAATCGCATTCAGGAAGATGCCAAAGGATTGCGACAACAGGTTATCCATTGGCGGTTTGGTCGGACTCCAGTGAATAATCGGGCCTCTCCCCTGTTCACCTACCAATCGCACCCAAAGCTGGTCAGGTTCCGCCCATATCTGCATGGAATTGAAATCAATGCCCCAGTCCAATACCGTGCCATCCGGCATGACGGTCGGTTCAAACTCTAAGTCCGCAATACGACTGACAATATCGGGGGGCAGGGGAACGGAGAAAAAACCGAAGGGCGCATAAGCTGCATTTTCATTGGCGCTTTCGATGAGCGACTCCGCCAGTGACAGCAACATTTTTTCATCTTCCAGATAGAATTTCACATCCAGCCCCAAATGGGTATACACGTAAGACCTATTGGGAAGCATGGACTTCAGCACTTCTACAGGGCAGTCATTGGCGTATAACTCCACAAACTGCAACCAACTCCGCAAATTCGTAGTGACATAGCGCCTGAAATTATCTTCATCCACTAAATTCCAATAATCATCGATGTGATTCGTACCAATCAAAACAGGATAACCTTTGTAGTTGAAGGTCGGCCCCAAGAAATAATTTTCATAAGAAGAAAGCATTTCGATAATGGATGCCAAAGCGGAGTTCGTGCTGTTGGCAAACCCCCGCAATTTGGATGATGACCACCATTCATCGTTCCATAAATAACGAGCAAAAACAACAATCGTGCGGATGTAATCCGTTGTTCTGGCATTTTTTAGCTTTGGAAGCATCATTTCGATGACGCTGTGAAGATTCGCCAGCTCCGCACGGAAAGCTGTGCCATCAAAAAACGAATGGTCTACTTCGCGCACCATCCGCAGCATCTCGCTTTCCGTAAGCGGCGGCGGCAGTGGCGGTTTGCGTCCTGTCCCCCCGCGACCGGACAGAGTCATCGTACAGGCTCTTGGAATAATTGAAATAAAAATGCGGGGGATTTTTTTATTTTCCGCATAACGCATCGCCCGTTCCCCAGAAATCAGCGCCGAAACCAGGGCGGAAGGCAGAACGTCTCCTTCGACATCCTCGATTCGTATCAGCGCATTTGTCAGGCTTAATTTCTTATAAGCCAGAGAAATACCAAACAATGTGTTGTTTACTTTCACATTCCCCGAAAAATACTGCCAGTCCGGGCGGTTCTCCATATCAAAAATTGGCTGCCTTGACCAATCGAAATATTTATCCGCCAGCAGATTACTAAACGCAGCAAAAAATTTCTCGGCATCCACATAGGCAGGGCCGCTGACCATCAGGTTCAATACTGCCCCTTCATCGTAGCTGCCGATTTGAAGTTGAGTATAGAATTCGTTTTTTGCGTTCTGTTTTACTTCAATTATCATGCGTCCTCATTTTTTATAAAAATTATCTTTATTATTTATTAAACCATATCCACAAAAATACGACAAGGCTTGCTGCATCGTCAAAGTCATCCTGCCCATTCTACTTGTCGAAATGGAAACAGAATAAGGCTATCTGCGTAATGCCCCCCTATCCCGTCCAATAACAAAGAAAACTTGTTTTGAGGTCTTGCGCATGGCAGATAAAAAACTACCGATTGGAAACCCACTTGAAAACCTTGCAGGGAAAGGGGAAAAACCCGGTGGGATACCGCCCTCCCCTACTGGAAACGGCGAAACACCCGCTGCGTCTTTTTCTTTTAAGGACATCCTGCGCTTCTTCAAAGAAGTGAACGAAGGTAGAGAACTTTTTTCTATCTTTACCAGTCTTTATGGTTCCAAAATCCCGGCACAGTTTCGCGGCAAAATCTCGTATATTATCGCCGCCGTCTATATTGTTTTATACGGCTTCCCAATTTTCTTCCCCCTGTTCCTTCCGACAGTCTACGAAGAAACATGGCTCCCGATGGTTGAAGGCCTGCCCGAACAGGTCGTCAAAATCGCCAACCCCATTATCTTCTTCTTGCAAATCCTGCCAGTTTTCGTCCTGCTGGGCGGCTGGCTGTGGCACAGGCAGCGGGAGAAAAACTTTGCCGAAATTCAAAAGGCATTCACTGAAAAGAAAGTCACCGTCATTTTGAAGCCGCGCGGCGACGACAAAAACAAGTGGCGGGACACCTACAGCGGTTTCTGGCAGGTTATTCACCGCCAGTTTAGGGTAGCTGACAAAGACGTTCTCCTCCAAAAAACGCCTTACGCCTCGTTTGAAATCCTGCGCTACGGCCCGTGGCTGACGAAAAACAAGCGTCCCGATTTTGCCATCGCCGTGACAATGGATAAGGAAAAAATCCAGAGCGTCCTTACTCAGCTTCAAGCTCTACATAACGACATGGTGATGGACTACCCGGAAGAACCGCTGATTGCCGGTATCTCCAACGAAGATAACGCCCAAATCATCTGGCAGGATTACACCCCTGCTGGTAGCGCCGCCAGCATGATGCAAACAGACACGGCGATGGACAGCTTCCGCCTGCTGGCGACCACCATCCGGGACATTTCCACCGGCGTTTATTCGGCTGGCGTGCAGGTTTTGGTGCGCGACGCCCTTAATCTATACGCAGAAATCAGCGAACAAGCCCAGCAGATGCAGTACACACCTGACCAGAAACGCAAGCCGTTAGACGAGCAGGGCAAGGCGATGGTCAGGGAACTGGAACAAAAAAAGCTGTACAGTTCCAACGACATCAATTACGACATTGTTATCCGCATCTACGCTGTTGGACAGGATGAAAACCAAATCAAAATGACTCTGCTGGGGATGACCGAATGGATTCGGCAAATCTCAGGCAAAAACTCGCTGGTCAAAATTGGCGAAGGGACGGATTTCGAGACGGTTGAAGAGCGCCGTTATCCATCAAAGCACAAGTATCTGTCCAGCATTTCTCCGATTGAACTGGCGAATATCTGGCATATCCCGGATGTACAGGACAATATTTCTATTCTGAGCCGCGCCAGCTTCCGCATGGTGCCGCCACCGCAAAACGCCATCATCCAGGCACACGAAAAGGCGCGTTTGATTGGTTATTACCCCACAGCAAACGGCGTGAAACTGCCTATCGGCATCCGGCAGACCGGACGCAACCCGGACATCTTCTTCCACACTTACGTGGTCGGCCCGACCGGCGTTGGTAAGTCGGTTTGTTTGCAAAACATGATTGTTTGCGACATGAACGCCATCCACGAACCAACCGGCCGCCCGTTCAGCGTCATCGTCCTCGAACCGCATGAAGACCTGACCAAAGACATCCTTATCCGTGTCCCGGACAACCGTGAAGGCGATGTCATTTTGATTGACCCGCTCGACCCCTGGCCTTTTGGGTTGAACATGATGGAAACATCCGGCAAGCCCGAAGATGTCGAAGTGGACGCCGGCCGGGTTATGGGTATCTTCGCGAAGGCAATGGGTTCCACATGGGATTCGGCGGTGCGTATGAAGCGCATGATGGGAAACGCTGTTCAGACCATTATGCGTGTGGTTCCGGCGCGCAAGGAAATCCCGACTATTTTGCACCTGCAAGCCTTCCTGACGAACCCGACTTACCGACAGTACATTATCGAGGGGTTGACAGCAGATGACGGTATGCTGATGAATGAGTGGATGACCTTTTTGAGCAAGAGCGAAGGCGAACAGGCAAACATTCTCGACCCGGCTGTTACCCGTATCAATACCTTCCTCAACAACCAGATTTTGCGCCGTATTATCGCCCAGCCGAAGAACTCACTGGACTTCGGCAAACTGATGGACGCCGGAACAATTATTCTGGCGAAAATGAACAACCGCATGGGCGAATCGAACCGGGCGCTATTGGGGTCACTTATCGTCAACGCCGTGTTCAAATCCGCTATGGCGCGCGGCGAAATCGACATCCAGCTCCGCCAGCCTACCGGCTTTTACATTGACGAGTTCGCATCCTTCGTCAATGGTACGGGCAAGGACATCGAAGCAATTCTGGCTGAAGCCCGCAAGTTCCGCTTGGGGTTGACGCTCGTTTCGCAGTTCTTCAACCAGCTCCCGCCCGATGTCCAGTCTGCTGTCGGTAACAACACCGGTTCTAAGGTTGTGTTCCGCTGCGAGCCAGAAGATGCCCGCCTGTTTGAAAAATATTTCCTCGGCAAGCTGACTGCTTCTGACTTCACCGGTCTCCAGCGTTACATGGCGCACCTGAAGATTATGAGCAAAGAAAACCCGGAAATCGTGACGGTGTATACCTACCCCAATCCGCCGATTCCCGAATCGGCAAAACTCGAACCCATCACGAAGGACGTTGACGAGGAAACCGCAAGGATTCTGGGCATCACGCTGACCGAAAACCGCCCGAAGGTGTTCACCAACGCCGAACAGCTTCTCGGCTTTTGCATGAAGCTGAACCCGCGCGATATGGATGACCCGGAAGTTCACAAACGGCTTGTCACTGCCTGTGGCGAAGTCAGCGATGAAATCTTCCGGGACTACCAGACCCTTCGTAAAAAGTGGGGTGAAGCCCAGCGAAAAATCATTCTCAAAGAACCTGGATACATCCCGGATAAGAAAAAGCGCATCGAACAGTTAAGCCGCCTGCGCGTGGGTGTTCCGGCTTTCGAGATTGACGCCCTGCTGACCCGCCTTAACAATCAAATTCAGCGCATCATGAACGAGCGTGCGGAAGCTGCTGGCGAGGATGAAATGGGTGGTGATGACGACTTCTTCAGCTTCGGCGGTGGAAGCAAGAGCAGCAAAGGCGGCAAAGGCGGAGGTAAATCGTCCCCCGCGAAAGGCAAGAAAAAGGGCGGCGATTTCGATGATGATGACCTCGCATCCTTCTTCGATGCCTTCTAAAACACAAAAGCCCCCTACCCCACAGGGGGGCTTTTTGATTCCCATTTCCCGAAGAAACAAACCAGAAAAAATGCAAAATGCTGTCATTTCCCGTTTATTTAAGGAGGGGTGCCCTTCTTTATGACTTTGGAAGTAGATTTTATTTTTATCGAAAAAGCGGATTGGAATTATGTATATCAAAGCTTCACTTGTTCCGAAATATGTGAACCAACTGGCAAAGTCTACCCTGTTCAAATTAATTCACGATAAGAAGGTGCGGGCGATTATCCTCGACCGCCAATACTATATTTACTGGCCTGACTTGCGAGTTTATCTGGAAGATACGCTTTTGGTTGACATCGAAAATATGTTGCGGTGTAGCTTAGATAATTTGTCTACGCAGCAGGAGTGTCTTTCGATTACCGACATGTGCCGGGAGCTTGGCATCGATGCCCGCAAGTGGAAAGGGTTGCTCAAACAAAAAATTTCTGCAAACCTGAGCAAAAAAGAGTGCCGCTATGTGGAAAAAGGTAAGGTTTACCCTATTTTCGTATTGAAACAGGCGCTTCTTGATTTGCAGCAAGAAAAACAAAAGGAATATGACGAAATTCTCGCAGTTATCGCCCGCTGGCAGCAGGAACATCTGAGTAATAATCGTTTCTTCGTTTTCCCGATGCCAACCTTGCAAAACAGAAGATTGGAATACCCTGGAATACTCATCAAGCATTTAGTCGAAAGTTGATTGGAGAAGTTTATGCCAACAAATTTGGTGTCTTTTTATAACCAAAACCAGTTAGGTATCAGGCAAGAAACATACACCACTCGGCTTGAAAAAGATTACAAGCGCGAGTTCAAAGATTTGCGCGTCACGCAGTCCCCGGATTACATAATCAATTTAAAGGAAAAGGGTATTTTTAACGACGACTACGAAAAGCTCCTTGAAATTTTTACCCTGTTCCGCACTATTAGCATCCATCAAGCGTCCATGTTTTTGCTTCCGCAGTATTCGGTAGAAGCGCACCAGCACTTTATCGCACCGCTGTTCGCCCGCCTGTACTACCTGCACTTCATTCGCCCGATTGACATCGAAGAAAAGCTCAAAAAGAACCCGGCGCACTATCCCCTGCCGTCCCTGACCTTCGTGCTGGACGCGGCCGGCGCTCGTTTTCTGGCTTCGAGCAAAGATAAAAGCCTGAGCGACATTGGCTGGACGAAATCCAATTACTTCGGAGACAAGGCTTACGGGGTGCACAACATCATCGTAACCGAACTCATCATCCGCCTCACCCATCTGGTTCGTCTGCTGCAAATGGTGCCCAGCATCGGCATTGAATATGAAGTAGCAAGCGAATGGGAAGGGCGAATTTTCCACAAAGGCGGAACGAAAAAAGTTATCGCCCGCCCGGATTACACGATTCGCCTGAAGTTTCAGGAGGGCGAAAGCAACCCTGTGGTCAAAACCTTCTTCCTTGAATATGATAACGGGACAGAATCGCTGGATATTGTCCTGAAGAAACTCACCGATTACCACATGGCGTACACGGCCGGCGCTTTCCCGCTTGGGTCTCCAGCTAATACTTCGCTGGCGTTTATTTTCAACGACAGCCGCCGCGCCACGCGCTTTGTCAAGCTGGTCGCAAAAAACATCAAACGGGAGTTTATGACCAGCCTGAAAAAAATCTATGTCAATACGCTGGACAATGTTTACCAGAAGGGTTTCTTTAGCCCGGACTGGATTTGTGTCGATGCCACCCAAAAAAGTGGAACAGATGACGGGAGCGGCGACTCTTCTGGTTCAGTAACGAACCGAGAAAGCACGTTCCCGGAGATTGAACAGAAGTTGGCGGAAAATGATTTGTACTCGCCGCTGCGAGGTATGTATGAGGACAATCAGGTACAGGATGAAAACTACTTCCTGAAAATGGAGCTGGAAAAGTTCATCGAGGAACGGGAAATCTTACTACCGGCAAAGGCATCCTCGTCTAAAAAGGGCGACGCTATTGACATTGAATAGACCAAAAAACCTCATCGGACATCGGTTTTTGCGAATTTGCAGAATTGTTCGTCAAGAGTAAATATGGACAATTCTGCAAATTGCTTTTGATAAGCGTCTATAAAGTAACGAAATCCAAATCATTTATCTTGGAGGATATAGCAATGTTCTTGAAAAACCGCACTGGAAGTCTGAATACGACTGAAATCATCATGATTATTCTGGTCAGCCTTATCGCGGTCGTCGTTCCGCTGTGGAGGCTGATGAGTTCTTTTGGCAATCGCATGGACTCCGTCCGCGAACGGCTTGGCGACTAATTCTCATTCTAAAAAGGATATAGAAACATGCTGACTGATTTGCCTTTGATTGTGAAAATTCTATACGCTATTCTCGCTGGTGTTTACGGGTACTGCCTGATTGTCGCATCCGACCAGGACTTCAAGCACCGTGCATTGACCGTCAAAATGGCGTGGGCGTTTATTATCATCACCACGATTTCTTACGTCCTGCGCGGTTATTGGTTTGCGCTGGCAGCCTACTGGGTTTTCTTCCTGTGGAGCTACTTCCTGTACGAAGTTCGACCTGTGCAAATTGCTGGTGGTCTGGTGTTCGTCAGTGTGGCAATAGCGTCTCTCGCAATGGGCTGGTTCCCGATGGAACAAGCAGTGCAAATTGCCATTATGGGTTTTCTGTGGTCATTAGCGTTCTCCATGCCGCGCCGGGGCGAGTCGGATTTCAACATCCTGTACACGAATATGGCGTTCTTCGGCGTTGAAGGATACATGGTCTTTATCATTGTGCTGACCGTGCTTTACTTCCTGATGCTTGGCGCAAAGATTATCTCCCGCTTCCAGAACAAGACGAAGAATTTCCTATATTTGGTGTACGCCTTCTACTTTGAACTGACTGACCCGACCGCCAAAAACACGCCGATGGCAATGCGCATTCAGGAACTCTACCCGGATGCCCCGCTGGATGCACAGGGTGAAACGCCCATTCCGCTTATCCCGCTCATGATGGTGGCGACCATGCTGACCAGCATCATCTACGGCGCAATTGCAAACGCATGGATGTTATGGATTCCGGGTGTTCTTTCTCTGGTTGGGCTGGTTGTTGCCGTGCTGGTATTACGCAACAAAAATATCAACCGCAGAAAAGAGGCTGAGGTAAATGTTTCTTAGGACAATTTCTCCATCTATCCCTCGCATCAACGGCTCATCCATCGCTGTACAGGTCATGCTGATTGGCTTGTTGACCTTCATGTTTGTCGGCTTTAGCGACATGTTCTATGTCCTGACTGTGCATAACGAGCTGACACGCTTCGCAAAAGGGATGGCGCTTTACACATTATCTCAGGGACGTGATTTTCAATACGCACAGGAACACGGGAACGCCATTTTTGATGCGAGCGTAGTATCAAGTGGAGAAGGCGAAAAGGGTTGGAAAAAATATTACGAATCCTACAGCAAACTCGTTTGCCCGGAAACAAAGTGCAAATTTACCAGTAGTCCAGTGGTGCGGGCTTACGGGAAATTCGACAGTGATGGTACGCAAATCTCTTTTGATTACGTTCCGGCGGAATCTATCAACCCAGAGTATTCAACAGAAGGTGGGGTTTATACGTTTTATCCAGGCACACCCTATGTGGGAGTGTTACTCACCGCTGAAGTTTACGTGCCAGGGTTCATTATGGGCAATGTTACCGTAAAGGCAATGGGAGAGGCGAACCTGTCCGTTCTGGATAATACGCCAAAGCCAGGTCAGTTGCCGTGGGAATAAAGGTGGTTGAACCATGTTTCTACGTTCAAAGATTGTCAACAACGAAAGTCGTGTAACAGCCAATGATGCCGCAACATCTGTGCTGACTATCGCCTTCTTCCTGTTCCTCGTGTTCATGAGCATGAACATCATGTTCCAGGCGTTCACAAAAATGCGCATGGCGACAGCGGCGGATGTAGCAGCCCGTTATCTAGCGACCCACGAAGATGGCAGCGGTGATTACGTACGCAATGTGATTGTCGCCAGTTATGGTGATACAGCCTTCATTAAGTTAAGAAGCGGTAGCGCCGCTAACAAAGGCGAATTTCAGGTCAACTGGTCGGCTAGAGACATCAACGGTTGTATCCAACAGGCATCGAATTGCGATAACTCCATTAAAGGGACAAATGGACTATACAACTATCGCCAGCCGTTTGTAGTCGTCATTCGCATGAATATACCGGCGCTTATCGAAATGCCATTATTGAGTGGGTTGAATCTCGAAACATCTGTTTACAGCATCAGTTCTGTTGAAATCATCAGTAACTAACGCCGGAAAGGAGCAAGCCATGTTTATCAAAAATCGCACAGGAATGGAAACCATCAGTTACATCATCCTGGGGCTGGTCGCTGTCGCGTTCGCCGCGATTATTTTTTCTGGTCTCCTCAAAACCAACCAAAAAACGGCGAACACCATTGAAGGCGCACTGGATAAAGTCCCCGTGATGCCAGAGCCAAAGAAATAGAAAGTCATCAACAAAAAGGGGTGGAGTTACCGCCCCCCTTTTTGTCTACACATCCAAAACCAGACTACAACTATGCGCAGTCTGGTTTTTGTACCTTGCAAAACTATCTATTTTGCTTTGCCTTTTCTTTCATGCGGTTACGGTGCGCTTTCACCTTCCGGCGACCGTTTTTGATTTCAATGCCTCGCACCACCGACCCAATGCTGTGATAGCGTTTCATCCTCACAAGCTGATGCGGAAATATGCGGTTGAGTAAGCCCCTTGCCGTGCCAATATAACGCACCACCATTGCCTTATCTACCGCACCATCCTGCCACTCTCCCATAAATATTTTGCCTAAAGGTTCCACCTCATATATATGCCACGTGGTTTTTTCGTCTTCAAGAATGGTCGACACAATCGTATGGTGCGGCTGCGGTGAGGACGATAAAAAGACCATGTTCTTTTCACTCCAATTACCGGATGGTTTGTGACCAGGTGTGAGTATCGTTCCCTTGGGTAATTTCCTCGGACTGGCATGGAGCCAGCGCACCTTTTTTGTAGTAAGGTCGTTGTCAGGCTGAAGCTCTGCTTCTACATAGTTACGAGACTTCCTTTTCAAATAATTTTCGGTCGCCCGCACAATGGCATAGAACGCCATATCATCATAATCACCTGGACGAATGGCAGGATGGACGGTTCGCTTTTTTAATTTTGCCGACATTTTCAAAATATTCCGCACCTTCCCTCGGATAACCATACGAGGCATGAGCGATGACGCTGCTTCAAACGGCTGAATATTTATAGACTCTGCGGCCTGAAAACCACCCGCTTCAGCGGGTGGTGCTTCACTCCCTTACGATTCGTCGGGACATAGCCATCTATCTTGGCAGATAGTTCAAACCGCACCTAAACTTGAAACTCAGATTTTATCCACATTGAGATTTCGTTCAGTTCTTCCCTACCAGTTTCCGTATCCATCATCCTCGCCAGTGCGCCACAACCCATGTCTATGGCGAATTGCGTGGTTTTGTTCGATATTTCTTGGAGCAGGTGTATTTCCTCGGTTATAAGTCGATTTCGGATGGTAGTCATCACATCATTCCCGCCCAACAACTTAACAATTTCTTTTATCTTAAAAGTTTCCTTACTGCATCTCATTCATTCCTGCCTAAAAAACATGCATCGTCTGTTTGTATGACGCCCCCGTCCAATTAACGAACGGTTTATGCAATTTCGTTCCTATAATCACTTAAAGACTTTGTTGCGGAGAAATGCATGAAAATTACTCGACTGGTAGCACAACAAAAGAACGAAAACCGGGCGAATGTCTATATTGACGATGAGTTTGTCTTTGGTTTGCAAATCGAAACTATCTACAAATTCTCTCTTCATCGGGGCATGGAACTTACTAAAGCCCAGATTGAAGAAATCAAGAAAGAAGATTCGTACTACTCCTGCTATGCGTACACGCTGAATATTGTCGAAAAGGCGTGGAAAACTGCTGCACAGGTTCGGAAGAAGCTCGAAAAGAAAGAATATGACCCCGAAATTATCGAACGGGTTATCCAGCGAATGCTGGAAATTGGGCTGATTCCAACAGATGAACAGTTTGCAGAACTTTACACAGAAATTGAATCGGAAAGCAATTGGAAAAGCCGCCGTGCTATCGCCAACAAATTGAAACTCAAAGGTGTCGATAATGATGTCATCGAAAATCATGTTTCTCAACTCGATGACCGGGATGTGATTTTGAAGGTGGCAGAAAAAAGGCTGCGGCTGTACAAAAACCTGCCCCGCAATGCTGCCCGCCAGAAGTTGACGCAGTACCTTATTGGGCGAGGTTTCGATTACGCCGATGTGGAATGGGCGGTAAACGAAACCATTGGAAGCGATGAAAACATAGATTATACGCCCGATGATAACGATTTCGATTTTGAAGAAGTTCTGCGGCTGGCGAATGAGAAGAAAGACAAGCTCGCTGGTGAGACTCTGCAATCCGCTCGCCGTAAGGTCTATCAATTTCTGATTAGCCGCCACATCCCCCCCGACCTGGCTAAGGATGTCATGCAGCAGATGAAGTTCGATAATCCACCTGAAGCGCCCAAACAGCCGGTTGTCAAGGAAAAGCCCCAAAAGGAATACGAGCTGACCGAGGTGCTGGAATTAGTTCGCAAGAAAAAACAGCAGTATGGGGACATTCATCCCCTGAAGGCAAAACAAAAGCTGTACCAGTTCCTTGCTGGTAAGGGAATCGGCTACGACATCATCCGGGAAGCCATCGACCAGCTATTTTCCGGCAGTGACGAAGAAGATTGGGGGTACGATGCCTGAGCTGCCCGAAATTGAAACCGTTGTCCGAAGAATCAACGCTTCTGGTTTGGTGGTTGGGAGAACCATCCTTTCTGTGCTGGTTTCAGATGCCCGGATTTTGCACGGCGAAATCTCCTCCCCCACCCTGAATATCGGAATATCTGGAAACAAAATCACAAAGGCCTTTCGGCGCGGGAAGCAAATCGTTTTTTCGCTGTCCAACGGAAAATATCTGATTGTCCACCTGAAGCTGACCGGCAATTTGAACATGAGAAACAGCGGCAAACCGGTCGGCTGGGCTACCCGGCTGTCTTTAAAATTAGACAACGAGCGCCGGTTGGACATCGATGATGTGCAGGGGCTTGCTCAAGCCCGGCTGGTGGATGACTGTGAAGCGGCGTTCTCTCAGTTAGGGGTCGAGCCGCTCAGCCCTGACTTGAACGCAATTGGCTTATTTAACAAACTCAATTCAACCAACCGCAACATCAAAGGTGCGCTGACTGACCAGAGTATCATCGCCGGGATTGGCAACATCTACGCTGATGAAATCCTGTTCGCGGCCGGCATCCACCCTCGCACCAAATCTTCGGCTTTGTCCGAAGGACAGGTCGAACAACTTGTCGCAGCCATCCGGCAAATTTTGCAGGACAGCATTGACCACGAAGGCACCAGCCTGGAAAGCGTCCATCGCGGCGGGCATTATCAGGATTACCTGAACGTATATAACAGAACCGGTCTGCCCTGCCCCAAATGCAAAACGCCCATTCAACTCATCAAGCTGAACGGGCGCTCCACGCATTTCTGTCCGAACTGCCAGTCTTTAGGCGTTGACTACACCGGAAACCACTTTAAACAAACCTACGTTTCCAATGCGGTCTAGATAAGTGCTGACGTTTTTATCATAAGGTGGCAACCGCTTCAAATAATCACTCGCCAGTTTACCCATATCGCCGCCGGCCGCTTCAATTTTACTCAGCAATTCACGGCAGGTCACAAGCCGGTTGACGACCTGCCGTTTTTCATTCGCACTCATCGTTGACGTGCCAAAAGTGCGGTAAATGTCGTTCTGGTAAAGATAGGTGCTGAAAATTGCCTTGACCATATCTTCTCGCAGCCGTTTCGACAGCAGCAGGTTTTTCGATTTTGTCTTGAACGCATCATAAAACTTACCAATGGGCGGATTGGACTGCTTAACAAGATAATTGATAGCAATTTCCCGACCTTTGGGGTCAGTCAGACTCACCGCCAATTCTTCAAGCATCTGCCGGTGCATAGGGAGCATCACCCGATATGTCTCGGCGCATTCGACAATTGCAGAAGCAATCTCCTCGCTGTGCCGCCCCGCAGCCATATGCGACCGGAGGACATCTTCTCCATCTTTGTCAAGGCGCACCAGACTTTCAAATGCCTTGGCGCAAAAACTTTTATCGTTTTCAAACGCCCGAAGCGCTTTCCCTAAAATCTGTGCAGATTGTTTGCTGGGAATGCTGCCGAGCATAAAAGCAACGTGGTAGCGTGTCCGGGGGTCGCCATCCAGCAGCTTGTCGTGAAGCAGTTCCGCCAGTTCTGGTTTGAGTTTGTCGCCAATATGAATAACCGCGTTGGCAGCGCGGCGGGCATAACGTTCCACAATTTCATCAGAAACGTTAGAACCCAACTTCAAGAACCGAATAATTTTGGCGACTTCTTCGTTGCATATCATCGAAAACCTCCTGAAAAACCTGTTATTCAAAGGACGGTTTTCTACTTATACGCGCACGATTAGGAAACAAAAAGAGCGCAAATTATGCGCTCTTTTCAAGTTTTGTGATTTTGATGGTGATTTTAGAGGTCGAAATACGCAGCAGGGCAACCGCAGGCATCCAGCCGCTTACGAATGACTTCCAACGCCTCTGGATTGTTATCTGCCATGATGAACTTTCGCTTTAGTTTATAAGCGACTGCTCCCGTTGTGCCTGACCCGGCAAAGAAATCCAAAACCACATCGCCTTCTTCTGTGCAAACCTCGATGATTCTTTGGAGCAATTTCTCCGGTTTTTGAGTCGGGTATCCGGTTTTCTCCTTACCCGTTGGGCTGACAATGGTCAGCCACCAGACATCAGTCGGGACTTTACCTGCCTGCGCCTTTTCGCTTGTCACCAGTCCCGGTGCCATGTAGGGGATACGGTCGCAGCGTTCCTGATGGAACACATAATTATCCCGGTCTTTGACGTAGTACAAAATATTCTGGTGCTTGACCGGCCAGCGGCTTTTGGTTTTCGCCCCATAGTCATACGCCCAGATGATTTCGTTCAAGAAGTTTTCGCGCCCGAAAACCTCATCCAGCATCACCTTGCAGTAGTGGACTTCTCGATAGTCGATGTGGAAATACAGCGCCCCATTGGGCTTCAAAACCCGGTGCGCTTCCTCCATGCGAGGACGAATAAAGCCGAGAAAATCGTCAAAGCTATCGTTATAACTGTTTTCTCCGCTGACTTCTAAAACGTAATTTTTTCCTTGAAATCCGACGCGCTCCGATTGTTCTGCATCCACGGCAATCGCTTTGGCGTTGACCCGCTTTTGAACCTTGCCGCTGTTAAAGGGCGGGTCAATATATATCAAAGCCACCGACTCGTCCGGCAGGGATTTCAGCAGGGACAGATTATCTCCAAAGAAAAAACTGTATGACGGCAGATGGGTGAAATCAGGGTGTATCATTATCCTACCTCGAAATTGGGAATAGTAAGGTGATGTTGTTCGTTTCTACAACTTCAACTGCCTGTTCGTCTAAGGAAACGCCGCCATCATCAATGTCGTCGGCTTCTTCTGCTTCAATATCGAATTCTTTTGTGATATTTGAAATGATGTCGTCCAGTGCAGATTCATTCTGACTGTAGAAAATCACTCCATTCCTCCGGTCAGCGTTCCCGCCGTTCACCAGAACCCGGAAGCCGATACCACTTTCGGTTGTATATTTCGCCCAAATTCCCTTGTCGTTCTTAATCAGAGCGACAAAGGAAAAGGTGTCATCCCCCAGCAGCGAGGCTAGCCATGGTTCAAGATAGGTGATAATTTTTTTGGATGCCAGAAGTCCGGGAACAATACGAAAATACAAAGTCAGAATGTAAGGTTCCCCGGCTTTTGGTCTATATTTCACGCACCGATAAATGCCAATTGCCCGTTCCATAGTCCACCAATCCGTATAATTAGTATAAAATAATTAGAGACCCGCTTTTTTGCTCGTGGAATAAAAGCTAGACAGCGGGTTCTTTTTCTTTGTGCCCAAGCCTTCCAGCCCCAATTCCTTCTGGTGTTCTTCCATGATTATCTTTGAAATCTCTTGATATTCCCACACCTTGACAAAGGTTGGAACCAGGAAGGCGCTACCATGAACGTAGGCTTCCCCAAACTGCCCCAGTTTGGACAGGACTTCGGAGACCGGCGTACCTTCGGGCATTACACCGCAGCTCGCTTCTGAGTAGTCCAACGGGAACACAAAATATGTCCCGATTTGCTTGACCGTATCGCTGTCAATCTTCTTCGGGGTCTGGTCGATAATCGCCAGCGTAGCGCCATACTTGCGCATTTCACGGGCGACCACGCTAACCAGCGTTTCGTTATCCGGGGGGATAAGCCGGTGGGCTTCTTCGAGGAAGATGACCAACTGGCGCGGTTTCTTTTCTTTCCACTCATCAATTACCAGCCGGAAAATCATATTGACGACCAGAATGGAACTATCGGACGGCGAGTTAACGATTACCGACTGCCCGGCTTTCAACCACTCCACAATAGTCGAGATGGAGTTCTTAATTTCGCCTTCCGGTTTGTCGGTGAACGTATCTTTCAGTTCATCACTCTTGGACAGGAACACCCGCTTCAACTTGACCTGAAGGGCATTTAGGCCGTACTCGTTCACCGGGTTTTCTACGACATCCGACCCCTTGACCAGTTCTTCTTTGTGGTCAGGCTTCATGAACAGCAGTGCTTCCACCAGACTGCCGTATTCGCCCTTCCATTCCTTTTCCAACAGGCGGCGCACAGCCGAGATAATCACCGGAGCGTACTTCGTCAATCGCAGTTCCTCTTTTGCAGAGAGAATATCTTCTTCCGTAATCTCCGACAGCGGGATTTTGATAGTCGTATCCGCCTGATGCTGCACCCCGTCGGGCGTGTTGTAAGTCGCCTTACCAAAAGCTACCGTTCGCACCTTATCCGGGAAAACATCCTGCAAGCCGCGCTTGATGATGCCGCCCGCCGCCTTGTGGGTTTTCGCCAGCTCGGTATGCTCATCGAAAATCAGAGCCACACCATTTTTGTGCTTTCCGATGATTTCCAGAGCAAGTAACTGGACAAGCGTTGACTTACCCGTGCCGGACTTGCCGAATACGCCAAACGAACGCTCGCACAGTTTTTCGACATCAAAATGAATTTCGTACTTGCCAGTATGACCGAGCCGGCCAGTTCCAGGATACAGAATTTGAATATCTTTTTCAGAAATGGCGTTGACCCTTGTACCGTATTCGGGATATTCCCGAATAGCAATTTCCGGGTTTGCTGAACCGTTTGGCAGGTACACCATCGGCTTATACGTGACATTTTTGATAACCAAACAGCGCCGCAGCAGCTCCAGTGTGCGTTCCCCGAGCTGAATGGGGTCAAACGAGAAGCTGACATCCATCACTGAGCCATAAATAACGCCGTTTTTGGTTGCAACCTTGCCAATATTCCCCACCCCCGGCATGTCGTAGTGGACGGCTTTGATATTCCCATCTTCCACCGTGACGACCTGACTTTCAACCGGATGAGATTCCTGATACTTCATGACCAGGTTGTAGTAATGCTCATACCGCAAAAGATTGTCAACCAGTGAAATGACTCTGGTGTTTCGCTGGCGAATGGCGTACTGCAAAACCTGCACAACCAGTTCGTAAACAAACTTTTCCGGCTGATACGGAAGTCCTGCCAAAAAATCCAGATGTTTGTCAACCAGCCCGTGTTCTACAACCATTGGCGCGTAAATGCCAATCAAGCCGCTGAAATCCGGGAACGCGGTAAACCCGGTATTTTCGGTATCAGTGAGTTCAAACGCAAAACTGCCAATTTCCGGCAGTGTTGCCGCCGAACCGGGATTAACGTAATCACCCTTTTTATAAAAAAGCCACTGACAAATGTAGCACCGCTTGCTTGTTTCCAGCAGCTTATAGCTTTGAACCAGGCCAACATTGGCCTCGGAGAGCGTATCTTCGAAGATGGGCGAATTCAACGCGACCACCTCTGGTTTTATCACCAGTGCGAAGGATTGATTTTGTGGAATATACAAAATCTTTCCTACATCATTGGTCGGGTCATCATTGTTTTTTTTGACCTTGACCATGTTGCCTTCGTAACCGACAACCATGAATTTTTCAAAGCTCATAGAGTTATTCCCTTGAAAATATTATTTGTGACTAAAAATATTATAGCGACCAGATTTTCGCAAAAATCCAGTCGCTATAATGAAAGTAGTATTTGCTAAAAAATAATGGAGCGAAGAATGCCTTTGAAGTTTAGAAATTATATAAATTGGTACAGCGCAGGAATCGTCTGGGAAGAAACTTTGCACCTTCCCCTGCGGTTTATTGACTTTCTGTATGACGCCGACCTGAGCGAAACAGATAAAGTCATCCTTCTGCGCATATATTCCCTTTTGCAGGACTGTGACCCGACCGCTGGATGTCAAAACGAAATTGCTGGTCTGGTAGAAAAAATGCAAAACAAGTCCTATGTGGAAGTAGACGCCGACGGGGATTACTCCCTACTCCCCATCTACCACGTCCTCTACCCTGAACTCGAAGGCGAAGGTGGCTACCCCCTGTTCATCGCTGGCGAATTCCGCTCCTTTCCGTTCCCGAAAGAGTTTCTGGATGTTTTGAAGCATATGAAACTCACCGGAAAAAATGGTGAAAAGCGAAACAAGACATCCGCATTTATCCTCGGCTTTATTTTCCAGCTTGTCACCATGAACGGGGAAAAATTCCTGAAGGATGATTATTACTGCGGCGGCAAATGTCTGGTGGCTGACCGAGACAATCTTTTATATGCCATCGCAAAGACCTGCTACGAAAGCGAACACGACTGGCAGGTACACGCTTCTACCGATTTGTCCACGACCATCCGGGTAAAAAACGGCGAGGTCATCGCAGATATTTTAGACAACGCGGATATTGTCACCGCCAGCGTGCAGGGCGAAAGCAATATGTTGGATGAACTGACACAGACATACTTCCGTCTCCGGGATGGCGATGCCGTTGCAGATACGCTGAAACGGGAAACCTATAGCGAATGGCGAGCCGGGTGGCAGCAAATCATTGCCGAAAAGAACATCACGGCTGAAGAAATTCTGGAAATGCTACCGGCGCTGTTTGACCGGTACAAGTACGTACCTGACCCATTCAAAAAACCGAAGCCGAAAAACCCCACCATGACCCATCTCGGAACCATGATGATGGTTGAACGGGAACGGCGGCGCAAAAAACCCCCTAAGAAAAATAACCCGTTGTTTGTGGCCGAAGTTATCGAGTAAAAGGAAAAACACAATGACGATTAAACCCTTTTTAGAACTTTCCTTTCTGAATCCTGATTGGGGCGATAAGTTTATCCCCTGCACTGAATGCAATGGTAAAGGTCAACGGTTTTGCAAAACCTGTCTCGGCACGGGAAAAATGTGCCGCATTTGCCTGAATACAGGGCGAGAAGTGGCTACTGGAATGCCGTGTGCTTGCGGGATGTCACAGCAGTTTGCCTTCATTCGTGAAGCACAAAGTTTACTGCTGCAAAGTCTCTTTATTCCTGATGCCGTCAATCTACCCGATAGCGTAATCCCGACAGACAAGACGCTTGCCAAACTCGACGAGGAAAATTATCGCCATTTAGCTAAAAACGGGACATGGAAAACCCGCTTTTGCTATACGAATATACAGCCAGATGAATTTTTCAAGTCCCGGTTTAAGCTGCTCAGAAAGCTGTCCGAAAAAAAACACAAAGCAAAATTGCGGGGCTTCATCTATATCAACGTACTGGAACTCAACAACCCGGAGTATGTGGAAGCTCTGGAAAAATTGCTGATGAACTCAAAAGACGCGGTGTATGTTTACATGGGGCTCAACACCATGCTGCCACAGTCGATATACCCCTACATCCCGCTGATTACCCGCTATATGAGTCATCCAGCATTTTTCTTCTGCACACAGGAATGGCACGAGGCCTATATATCGCTCAATACAATACTAATTGACCCGCAGCCTGCTGGCACTAAAACGAAGGAATAAGAGGTTTTATGACCCGACAGGTAAAAATCTTTCACATTAGCGACATTCATTTAGGGACATATATCGGTAAGCTCCAGCCGGTTCCGAATGCCGCGCTGTCATTGCATCAAAGCGTGTTTGATGTATTCAGGGCGCTGGATAAGGTCATTGAAGATGCACAGGCTGAACAGCCCGACTTTATCCTGATTACCGGCGACTTGTTTCACCGCACGATTAACAGCCGCGTCATCCTGCGTTCTCTGGCAGAACGCCTCGCCCGGATGACACAGATTGCCCCGACCATCATTCTGGTCGGCAACCACGACCTGATTGGCAACGCCCATATGCTGTCGGATTATGCGGAGCTGCCAATCAACAACCTGTATATCGTGGACATCCCTACCCCACTGTCTTTTGAGACGAAGGACGGCATTCCGGTGACGCTGGTTTGCGCCGGGTGGCCCGACACGACCATGCTGGCAGAAGAAGATGAAACCGACCAGCTCAATCAGATGAAAACATCCACCAAACAGAAATTGCAGTGGATGATTAACAACTTTGCCAAAGAAACGGCAGAAAACATCCCGGCCGGCACGGTCAAAGTATTTGCCGGTCACGGCATGATGACCGACTTTTACAGTTCTGAAGAAGTCGAACTGCTGGGCGGCGAAGATTTTACTTCCGGGATAATGAAGGACGACCTGATGTTCTACCCGGCGAACTTCACCGGATACGACTATATCGCCCTCGGTCATATTCACCTGCGTTCTCTCAAAGCCGATAAGCGTACCGCCTACCCCGGTTCGCTGTACCCGGTGAATTTCGGTGAAAGCAAAACCCCGCACGGTTATGTGGTGGCGACAATTGATGCGGATACAAAGGAATTGTTCCTTGAACCCCGTGATATTGTCATCCGCCCCTACACCAATTTTTTTTTGAAAACAAGCAAATTCTCATCGGAAGACCAGATTGTCACCCACATTCTGACGACCGCCCCACCCGACAAGGAGCGTTTCGTGCGGGTAAAGTTTATCGTGGACAACAATGGTTTGGACGTAAACCCGGCATCATTTGTAGAAGTGCTGGAACAGCACTATGGTTTCCTGACCATTGAAAAGACTTACGCCGCTGATTTGGAAATCATCTCCAACGACCCGATTACGTGGCATCAAGGGGATACGGTGCTTTCTATCACGAAGCGTTATTTACAGGGTGAAATTGAAAAGGGCGCTATCACGCCTCCTCAAGCGGATAAAGCTATCATAACCCTGAGAAGCTATATCAATAAGGTATCTCAGGATTAGTTATGTACCTAAAATCACTGCGTTTACAAAACTTCCTTTCCCATCGTGATACGTTTATCCAGTTCGACTTTCCGATGGCGATGAGCATCGTTGGTCAGAACGGCACTGGAAAATCTTCGCTGGTCGAGGGCATTTATTATGCCCTCACCGGAAAAATCCTGCGGGATGCTTCGTTCAATGAAATCACCAACAATGATGCCGAGTTCCACCGCGTCGAACTGTATCTGGTTCATCAGGGTGTGGAGTTTCATATCGTCCGGGAATACCACCGGGCAAACACCAACAAGAAAAAATACGTGCTGGTGCGCAGCCGCCCGGAGGGTTCTAATGAAGAATGGACGGTTCTTACCACGCGGTCAGTAAGCGCCGACTGGAATATCAGCGACACCCTGTTCGGGCTGGATGGAGAGTCTGCCCGCAACACATTCATCATCGGGCAGAACGATATTGACGGCATCAGCACACTCGGCCCAAGCGAGCGGCGTTCCCTGCTGATTGACCTGCTGTGCGAAGGGAAGACCATTGCGAAGGTCAATGCGCAAATCAACAAATCGCTGAAGGCAATCAATCAATCCATTGGTGAGTTGACCGCCCGCCGATTAGTTCTCTTGCGGGACATTCTTAGCGATGATGAAGTCGCCGCGCTGGAACAGACAAACCAGCAGTTGCAGTCACAGGTAGAGTTCTACGAAAATGTGGCGATGAATTTCCACAAACGGGAACGCTACCGCACGATTGCAAAGGTGTTGGATGACTTTGGTCTGGAACCCGAAGAATTTATCCAGGGTGCGCTGAATTATCAGAACCGCTATCAACAGGCGTTCAAAAAGCACGTCGCCCGTCTACATCAGGAACGGGAGAACCTGCAATCCCGGCTGGAAAACCTGCGAGAGCGCTACGCTGAATTGAAAAAACAGACCGCCGACATCCCGCATCTGGAAAAAGAAGTGGCTGAACTGGCGCACTTCAAAGATGAAGTTGCTTCCCTTTCCAAAAAACGAGATGCTTTAATCGCCGAAAAAGCCAGACTGGAACAGGTTTTACGCATCGACAGCCCGGATGACGGCAATTGCCCGCTGTGCGGCCGTCCGATTACCGGGGATGAAGTTGAACACGTCCGTCAGTACCGCAAGGAAGCACAGCACCGGCTGGAAACCGTCATCAAACAGATTGATGCTGTGCAAGCAAAACTAAAGACGGCTTCCGAAAAAGAAACCCTGCTGAACAAGCGCACGGAACGGCTGAATTATTTGAAAAATGTCCTGCTACCGGAGTTCAAGAAGGTAACGGAGACGGGCAAGGAAATCCGTGAAAAGCTATCTGACCGGCGTCAGTTCGCGGTGGACTTTTACCAAAACAGCCCCCTGCGCAAAATGGTCGAAACCGGAGACTACAAAGCCGCCTTATATGCGTTCAGGGCGTATTGCCATCTGAAAGCGTCCATCAGCGACTTTGTTCTGGAAGATGCCCGCTACGCAGAAAGCGAACTGGAAGCGCAGGGCGAGGGGAACAGCGAAGCTGACCACTCCCCTATCGAGTTCGGCTCACTCAAAGAACTGCAAGCGAAAATCTCGGAACTGCGTTCCACACTGGCAAAGAACCAGTACCGCATCGAACAGAGCGAAAAATCCAAAGCCTTGCTGGTGGAGATTGATAATTCGCTGACCAGCTACCGGGAACAGGCGGAGATTGAAAATCTGCTGCTTTCGGTGCTGTCCATCAAGGATGGCGCGCCGGCCATGATGCTGGAAGAATCGCTTCAAAAACTCAGCATCATTTCAACCCAGTTCGCCGTCAATCTTGCCCCGGACGTGCTGAAAATCGACTTCATTTCCCGCAAGCAAAACCAAAACGGGAACGAGACCCCGACTCTGGAAATTCAAATCATCAAAAAGGATGGGGTCGTTGCTTACGGCGCTCTGTCTGGTGGTGAACGGGTGAAGATTGCCTTCGCCATTCGCGTGGCGATTTCGACCATGCTGCTGTCCAGCAAGAATATCCAGTTCTTCATCGTAGACGAGGCGATGGCTTCTCTGGATGCCGAATCCCGACAAAAGATGGTCAGCTTGCTGCAAGCCATGAATGTTCCACAGGTGATGGTCATCACCCATTTGGAAGACGTGGCGAACATGTACCCGACTATCGCCCATGTTTACCGTGACCACCAGAACCACAGTCAGATAAACATCAACGCCGCTTCCAGTTTGTAAATAACTATAATAATTATACAAAACAAAAGGCAGGGAAATAAGACCTGCCTTTTGTGCTTTTTATGGGCTTTTGACAGTCTACAAAAAGCATTTTTGAGCGATTTTTATCCCTTTTATTAGCCGCATCGAGGTGCAATATCCCCATTGCTATCATAAACGTAATAGTCAGTATTTTTCGCCTGATTTACGAATTTTCAACTTAAGGTGCATTGAACCGTATGACGCATAAAAATATTGAAAAGGAAATTATTGCGGTCGCTGAAATTCTGGCGGCATGGCCGTATCTTGACGGTCAGCTTCGCAATTCAATCGCCGCCTATTCTGAAATCCGGTTCCCGGTTTTGCATCCGGTCATCAAAGCTTTGGCCGACCCGAATTTGAAAATCGCCAAAGGAAATGAACACAGCATCATGTCGGGCATTATCGACAAGTTCGCCGGTGAGCCAAGCACAAAAAATGCCCTGGACATTTATTACAACACAGCTCACGAACGTGTCGAAAGCGATATGCTGACGAAGACTGCCCCCTACAACATCGTGTATGTACAGGGTGTGCTGACCAAGCTGCTGCGAGAATACCTCAACGATATGTACCAGATACAAAAGGATGATGTCGTTTTTGGTTTGCTGAAAAAGTACAGCGACCTGAAAGATGTCACCAACGAAATGCTGGTACTCACGAAGGTCTATTTCCTGGAAACAGACAATGAACCAAAGACCTTCATGGAACGCATCAAGGCTGCCTCTGACCCGAACAACCAGGTAACTGAATACAAGCTAGGCACGGGCTTTTCCAGCCTGAACAATCGCATCAATGAAGGCGGTCTGATTCAGAAGCGGGCAACTATTGTGGAAGCGAGGAGCGGTTTCGGTAAAACGTCCTTCATTCTGCAATTGGCAAATCATGTGGCTTTAGAAGAAGAAAGGGATGTCCTCATTCTGAGCTTTGAGATGTCGCAGTCTCAGCTCATGGACAGAATGCTTTCTCAAGCCACCCGCCAGCCGGTGACGCTCCTGCTGAATACCATGAAAAGTGGGCATATACCCGACGAAATCATCGAGACGGCGGAAAAACTCGACCAGCGTGTTTCCATTCAGTATCCGGGAAACACAGGGGAAATCTCGTACATCGAGGCGGAAATTTTAGATTACATCCGCATTCACGGGAAATCGCCGGAATTGGTAATCGTTGACTATATCCAGCAGTTGACGATGGGCAATCTTGGTCGCTTTGTTTCTCGCCCGGATGATTTGGAAGCTGTTTCTCGCGCCCTACGTGGTTTTTCTCAGCAATACAACACACACATGATGATTGCTTCTCAAATCACAGAGGGTTCGGATGGTCAGGTGAAATCTTACGGCGCTCGGGCAATTGAACACGCCGCTGACCTTGTTCTGTTCCTTGATAAAAACCCGACTGACGAAAACAAGCGCCTTTTGAAAATCAAAAAGAACCGCTTCGGGCCGTCCGATGTCAACATCGAGCTGATTTGGAACGCCAACATCACCAGCTTTTTCGAGGAGGATGACTGGAACGCTGCCGCTCAGGGCATCTTCAAAGGTTATCTTGAAACCGCTGCGGAAAAAGAAACCGAAAGCCTTCCACCGCTGGACAACGAACCCCCTGAAATTGGAGACGAATATTTTGGCGATGACGCCGACTCTATTCCATTTTAAAAAATTACCGGTGAGGAAAACTATGGCACCCGATACTCTATCTACCTCCTCTCGCCGTAGAGGTTATCGAACAAAAATCGCATCACAACGAGACCAACTATTATCGTCCGTTGACGATGCATTGAACGGGGCGTTGCCCCCCTCCGAAACGTCCGACATCGATGCTGAGGCACGATTTGAAGAAATTTTCCAAAGTTTTCTCGCCGCAGCGAACGACAATACAGATTTTGTTATCGAACCGGATGCCCCTACAAATCACGCCAGTGAACCGTTATCCGCACCAAAAACGGACGAACACTTCAAACACATTACTATCAGCGACGAGTTCCGGGCAGAAATTGAACAAATGCTGAACGAAAGGGACTTCATGCGGCTGAAGCGTGAAACACGCCACCGCCCGCTGGAAACCGTCAATGCCCTTTATGAACTTCTCGCAGACCGGATTAAGCGCGGGCTGTCAACGAGTATGCCGGTTGACATTGTAGAAGATTACGTCCAATACGCTTTCACTCGCCTTATCGAGACGACAAACAAAACAAATGGTTGGAGCGGCGAAGGCTCAATCGAAGCGTGGCTGGTTCGTGTGGCGAAGAACGCGTTCATTGAACGCCAGCGCAGCAAAGAAATGACTTTCAGCGACTACGACTTCGATGATGGCGAATCAACCAATAACGAAGCTTCAGCGTGGGAAGACCGAGTTGCAACCCATCAGGGCGACTATCCGTGGGTCGAAAACGGCTTTGGCGGAGACCAGACAATGCTGGAAGAGCATCTAAATGTTCGCATGACCTATGAAAAAGTGGTAGAGGTATTGAAGCCAGAACAGATGCAGATTCTTCATCTCCTGCTGCAAGGTTACAGGGCTGATGAAATCGCCAGGACTCTTGAAGTACCCGCTTCCCGCATTCAGAGCATCCAACGTGAGTTACAGGACATTTTCAAGCGAGCGCTGGACGGCGAAGACATCTCGGATTTGATTGACGAAGAATAATTATAGAAAAGAACGGAAATTCATCACGATTTTACAATGACAATCATCATATTTATACAAAAACTATTGAAAAAGCAGCACATTTGTGCAATAATTGATAAAGTTCTTTAAGCGATTTGGTTTATCCCAAGCGGTTAGGTTTAGGTTAAAAATGACTTGCGAAAAGGTCATTTTTTCGGAGCAAAAAAGGAGCAAAAAATGAAGGTTCTCATCGACACTACCACCTACAAACACAACACCGCCGCCATGCACAAAATCGAGCGGGAAAGCCAGTTGGACGCCGATGCTGCCGGCCATCAGGCAAACATTAGTGATGGTTCCAAAAATGCGTACTACACTGGCTATCACGTCCGGCTGGTGCGCATTGTCCGCAGCTACACCGAAAAAATCGAAAAGGCGGTCGACTACGAAAACGGCTTGTTCAAATGGTTGTATTTGGACGGCAATGGGCAAATTGTGGCGGAGACCATCGGAGATGCGCCGCTGTTTGAGCTGGACGACATCAAAGCGGCGGCGGCGGTTCGGTGAAGAGCGAACGCAAAGCCGCCGCCAGCTCCGCCAATGAAAAGAAAGGCGGCCGGCCGCGCAAGACCGGTCAAAACCAACCCAAAGCTATCGAATAACCTCTAGCGACTGCACACCTTCACGAACTCGCGGCTAAATTTAGCGTCACTTCCCCTCACCCTACCCCACACATCCTTTTCGTCAAATCAAAAGCTCCGGCAATCAACCGGAGCTTTTGATTTAAACTTTTCCCGCGGGAAAAGTTTTTCGTGTTGAATTTTCAGACTAGATATTGTGCCGGTTACTGCCTGCGCGCTGATACGTTCTTATCAGCGCGAGTTCGCCTGAACAACTGCTCTCAGCCCACAAATGGACGAAATCACCCCTACCCCAGTCCAGAAAACCGGGAAGGTCAGGATATTTTCATAAGCAGAAAATGCCGGAGCAAAGCGCATCAATACCACCGAAACCTGATACCAAACGGCGATGAGCGCCACCGCCATCAGGATGTTAGTCAGAAACGAAATAACGACATGCCGGGTCTCGTTCATATAAACTCCTTACTGAAGTGGTTTTCACCTTAATGACGAGACCCCATCTGGATAATCAATTTTCAGCCGCCCATTCCCCCGCCTACCGAAAAAAAATGCTCGACGTTATACTATGCGCATTACTCTCCCAATAGAAACCAGAACACCTTTTACTAAGTCAAAAACTTTTCCCGCGGGAAAAGTTTTGTGTTTAAACACAATTTAAGACCTGGAAATCCACATCCTGTCTTTTTTCCAACTATGACTAATCAAAACATGTATTTATTTACAGTCGTCATATTTGCATTCAACAACTGCCATATATTGCATGATATTTTTATTGCTTTATTCGTTCAACTCACAACATTTCTTCTGTTTTCAAAAGTTAAAATGTTAGTTTTTGGGACATGATTTACCAGAGATAAAAATAGTAACCAGTCCCCTACCCCTATTGATAACGAAATTTGTTCCGCGGGAAAAGTTTCCCGGATTAGACAAGTCGCTTCTGAAAAAACAAATCTTTTCGACAAGTCGCATGGCATCAAAAAAGACACTATTACATTAATCCCCTGACGAAACGGACTTTTCTAGAGATTTAATGGCATGGGCTAGAAAGCATCTGATAGCCAGTGTTTTTCAAATTTGCTCCGTTTTACGGGGTTTCGATATTCAAACTTTTCCCGCGGGAAAAGTTTTTCGATAAACAAGCCTGTATCGAAAAATGCAACCACGTACATGCTCCCACCACAGCTTTTTGATGTAACCAATTGATTTCGGTAAATTGGGAATCAGGGACAACAATCTATCAGCGGTCAATATTTTCGTATCTGTTCGACAAAACAGAAGTTTTAGGTTTCAAACTTTTCCCGCGGGAAAAGTTTTTGCATACATCCAAAATAGTCTTGCACCGGAGCGCCGCAGACAATAAAAAAGCGGAGCTGGTGGCGTCCAGCTCCGCTTCATCTGGAAATACGCTTGTCAGGGATAATCATTCGTCAGAGATGCAATCCGCATCTCAACTTGATTTATATATTCCTTCAGCGTACTGACAAAATCTCGCATCTGTTCAATGTCATCGAGTTCGTTAACGGTCTCGGTGGCGATTTTACTGATAAAATCTCTGTCTTTCCGCCTTTCCTTGAGGATGACTGCGTAAGTATTTTTAAACCTTCTGGCGGCTTTTGTGTGGAACGGAACTTGCCGGACAGGTTTTCTAGGAGACCTGTTCGTTGGCTTGTTTGTATCCGCAGCAGAAGGCGCTGGTGTCTGCGTGTTTACAAATGGAGCATTCGCGGCGTTTCTATTTCCATCTGCGGCGGGTTCATATTTATCATCATCTTCAGAATCCGCCTGACCGCTACGCTGAAACATGTAATTTATCTCGTCCATCAGCACAGTCATCTGATTTTCCCGCGGAACATTATTCACGATGTGATACAGCGCCTTGAACGAGACATTATAAGCGTCCGCCGCAATCAGTAGCTCATCATCCAGCGACAAAATTTTTATATACTTGCTCAATTGCGACCGGGATTCAATGTTTACCAGCGCCCCGATTTTCTGCCAAACATCCTCGCTAGCACGCAGACCAATTGCTTTGCGATGGTAACTGAACCCGTAGCCGTCCTCGGAAGGGTCTGGTTTTATCCCTTTATACTCCAGTATCAGGCGCGCCACCTCTCTGGCCTTACCGACAGCAGAAAGACCCTCTGATTTTTCGTTTTCCGCTACCTGGCGTTCCAGACTGAATTCAGGCACAACGATGCAGGCAACCCGGACGTTTTCGCCTGTCTCCTTCCGCCGTACCGCGCCAAGTACCGTACTCCAGAAACGCCGCTCGCCAGACTCGATAAAGAAGTAATCCCGCCCATTTTGCGCCTGTTTCCAGTAACCAAAAATGGCGTTGATTTGTCCTTGCTTGTCGAGGCTTTCTTCCAGCCCGCTCAACCCCTCCAACTTTTTGCGATATACGGGGTCTACCTTAGCAGCTTGTATCCATTGACGCATCGCCTCGAAGCAATCAATCTCGAAGTTGAAAAAACGTTTCCCAACCGCGGGTGGGAGCAAAGGGCGGGACTGGTACTGGTCGGGAATGATGTCCGTGACGGAAATGTAGGTGATAGCCCGGCGCTTACCGGAAATATTTGGGGCGGGCACTAAATCATCCAGCGCCGCCTGTGGGCGTTCGATAGCTTGAGTTGCCAGGGAGATATTGCGCAAATCCTTTTTCGCCATCGGTACATCCTTCTTCCTAAAACTTGTTCCTCGGAACAAATTACCCCTTAGTAATGCAGGCGACGATAAACTTCCTGCACGAGCTTGCCAAACTCAATCGCCGCGTCCTTCTTTGAAATAAATGATGAACTCCCAGATTTGGGCGGGAGATACGAAAAAATATCGTAGCCCAAGGAATATGCAGCCGAAACATCCGCCCGTTCTGCAATTGGTTCGAATAGTAAGTTTGTGTAATGTCGTTCTAGTTCTTCCAAAACGATTTTGGCTTCCGACCGGGTCAGGTCACAACGAGATGGCAGGATACCCAACACCTTCAAATCAGGGTTGAGCCGCCGTTGGACGCTTCGTACGGTCGCCAGCGAATCGTTCAAAGACCGCAGTCCAGCACCAGAGGCGACAACCGGAATGATGACATGAGTAGCAGCGGTCAGGGCGTTTTTAATAAGCACCTTATGTCCTGGTGGGGTGTCGATAACGCAGTATTTGTACAGCGGGTCGACCTCTTGCAGCCCGAAGTCCAACCGCTGTTCCCGCATATCTACCATGTTGATAAATTCGTCTACCTGCGCCATCGTAGGCGGGTCGGTGGGGATGAAATCGAGATTGTTGCGGTCGATTTTTGCCAGAGAAGCTGGCATTTGAGCCTTTTGTATCACTTTGCGAGTTGATGGTGGTTCTTCATCAATCAATATGTTGGCGATAGTTAGAAGCGTTTCGTCCGCCAGCCTACGGTCTTCGCCTTCTCCCTTGTACATGGTATGGTTGAGTATCGCCGTCCCGTCAGCTTGTTTATCCAACTGAACGTACAACACCCGTTCTGGACTTTCTGGGTTCAACTCGAACTCCAGAAGCGCCAGACCAGCAGCAAGGTTGACCGAAGTTGTAGTTTTCGCGACGCCACCTTTCTGATTGATGATTGCAATGCGATACATGCGGCCTCCCCGATTAAACAAATATTTTTTCGATAACCGCATATTATCACAGGAAAGATAAATGTGCAATATTATTATCCATGATTGTGGCAAATTTTTCGAAAATTTTCTTCGGTCTCGGAAAATTCTCCTGATTTTTGCTTGCATTCAGGCAGGTTTTGTGCCATAATGGACTCGACAATCTGGCAAGAGCGCCTGTCGGGAGGAACCGCGTGGCGAATATTTCAGCATTAGAACCATTCCAATACCACAAACGACTCCAAAGACTAGGGTTGGTTGACAATCCTTTTTGCCCGTATGACGATGGGAGGTATTTTTTCCCGCTGGCAGAACAGGCATTGTCTTATAACGATGCCATCTCTCTGGTCGTGGAAAAGCCTTTGAAAAACATCAACATCATCGTGGGAAACCCGCAGATGGGTAAGACTCAACTGGCGCGGCGACTGCATTCCGTCATCCGCTCCGACCCATCACTTAAAGCGCAAAGCATTTTGATTAGCGGAAAACCCGTTACCCCCGCGAACCTGGTCAAAATCATCGCATCCACATTGGGCTTGCCGCACATCAGCAACAATGCAGAGCGTATGGAAGCCCTGCGTAACTATCTTGTGAAACAGATGGAAGAACGCGGGGAAAGTTTGTTTCTCGTGATAGATACCGAAATCAATCTGGATGCGATGAACATCCTGCTAGAGATTGGTAACTGGTATCTGGAATTCAAGCGCCCACGCGGGAAGCCCGTTAACAAAAGCCTCGTCCAAGTCCTGCTGATAGGGCGGAGGACTTCGCCATTTTATGCGGAACGGATGTTCCCCCAAATCGATTCCCTGACCCTTCAAACGAACAATTCCCGCACGTGGGGAACGCCTTCCATTTTGGAACTTGCGAATCTGCTGAAAAAGCAAGTCGTAGCGGCCGGCAGAAGCGAACCGCTGTTTACAGATGAAGCCGTTGACCTTCTGATAGAAGCATCCCAGAGAGTCCCCGGCAAGTTGATGGAACTTGCCAACCAAGCTCTTTTGGAGCTGATTAAATCCAATGGCAGCATCATCACCGAAGAGATGGTGCCTGATGGTCTGGATATTACCCCGCCTTCTTCGCAAGAAGAGAATACGGCTGATGTTCAGATGGACATGCCGGAAGAGAGTTTCGCCAGATAAAGAAGGTTTAAATAAGACAGAAATCCGCCGCAACGGATTCCTGCCACTAAGTGCATTTCGGTTGAAATGCTCCCCAAGGTGATATGACTATAACATACTCTGACCTACAAAGTCAAGAGGGTGGGATTTTGTCGCCGGTTGACAGCCCAACGCAAAACGATTTAGTTTTGCACAGGGTTGTTAGTACTGCAAGAAACATTGTAATATCCCCGAAACCGGTAATCCCAAACCCGAAATACCTTCTACAACACTGGTATGGTTACGGCTGGCTCAGCGCGCCGGAAGTCGCCCTGGTGGTTGGAATCCGGCAGGCCGCCTTTCTCCCCAAAGAATCGCCTCGAAAGACGAAAGAAACGGAAATATCGCTCCGGCACGTTGAAACGTGGTGCGGGTTTAGCTTTGCTCGTATCTCAACCATGCTGGATAAAGCCGATGAGTCGTATTTGAGCTGGTTTTTCAAACGCTTGACTCATCACCGGCGAAAACAAAACTCCTTCTCGGTACGCATCGATGTCCCCCTTGCGCTCCACCACCTAATAGCGATTGAAAACGCCATCCAGCATTACTATAACCGCTGGCAGAAGGCAAATTCACAGCAGGATGCGATGAGCTTTCTGCTTTACTTCGAGAAGCAAATCCCCGATGAACACAAGCTGATGGCGTTTTATCAAGAACAGAACGGGAAAGGGCAGCGTCCGCCCGAATATTACAACACGGTAGATATTCTGAAGAAGTATTTTCAGAGACTCAGCATCGAGGCAGTCGCCTTCTGCGAGAACTTTGAAGCGAAAATTATTCGACCGGATGATACCTTCGTCATATCTCACTATTACGCAAAGAACTGGCTGTCGGAGCTTAACAGTCTGGAAGCCATAACTATCCAATATCTCCGGCTAAAAGTCTATAGCAAAAAGACCATCGGACAGCTTACCTTTGCCACACTTAAGGATTTCGCCAACGAACTGAAGATAGACGAACGTACCGCACGCCGGATAATGAACGACAGTCTGAACCCGCAGAAACCCATCTCGAAGTTTCTGAAAATCACCAGAGATGAGGTCAGCCGGGCTGTCAAAGTCGAGGTCGCGATGATTGACCCCATCCATCCAAAGGACATGGAGTGGTATGAATCATTGGTCGAGGCTTTGTTGAACGGCGTCCCGGTGGATGAGTTGGAAACTCGCCCGGATGAAAAAGAGAAAAAGACCGGCAACCGCAAACGGAAATATGCCGATGCCAAAATCAAATCTAACGGTCAAGCGCAAAATGTTAACAGCTCGACCGCAAATTGTTTACAGCCCGACCGCATTTTGTTATCAGATGAACTGCAAATTGTTTACAGATTAAGCGCAAAAGGTTTACAGGCCAACGGCAAAAAGTTAACAGGTGAACCGCAAGAAGTTAACAGGGAACCCGCAAATAGTTTACAGCCTGACAGCAAATTGTTGACAGATGAGCCGCAAAATGTTGACACATTAATTAAGTCTGAATCTGAGTCTTTTAATACACCCTTTTTTAATTCACAACAACAACCACTGGAAGGGCAGGTTGTAGCTGTTGTTGTGAATGGATGGAATTTGACGAAGATACTCGCGTGGGGTGGAACGCTATCCAGCCGTTATGCCCAACGGCTGCTGGAACAGGCGCGCGGCGACCCAACCACCGGCGAAAAATTCATCGCAAAATGGATTTGGGCGTATGAACGAAAGGCGGTTAATCTGGAAGGTAGGGGCATCCAGTCCCCTGAATGGTATGCGCTGAAACGCTGGCAAGAACCTTCGCCAGCGGTCTACATGGACATTGCACAGATGCACCCCTGTGATTTTTACGATGAGTATTTCTCCACCAATGGCTACGGCGGGCTTTATTCCAATCCAGCCATCCGGCAGATAGAAAAAAACCTGCGAGAAAAGGGCTTTACGTCCGTCTTGAAAGAATTAATTGCCGAATACGAAGCCGATGATGAATACAACGAACCTGATGAAAATTTGGGCAGTGACGCACCCGAAGATAGCGCAGATGAACCCGGTGGGGCAGGGGAGTTAGTACCGCCCCCATCGAACACTATTCCTGAGGACAGTGGCATCCCCGTGTCTATTCAGCGGGCATGGGAAGCCGCGTTCGCGCAACTGGAAGATTATTCAATCTCTAAACACCTGCGGGATACTTTGAAAACGCTCAGACTGACAGCCTATGCCAAGGAGACTGGCACGCTGACGTTTACGGCGGCCGACGCTTATACCCGTGATTTGATTGACAGCCGTTTCAACAGCACGCTAACCCGGATATTTACCGGCATCCTGAACCGTTCTGTAACCCTTGTGATTGTCGCAGACAATCAGGCATAATTCCTTCGCACTTTCTCTTTCAAAAAGACCGCTCATGGCGGTCTTTTTGATTCTCTGCATAATTTCGCTCATTACTCTCACTGTCCGTCATTGTAAATAACAAACCTCTGCTCGGGGTGGGAGCATGAACGGCATTGATTATTTTTCTCCCGCAGATGTTGCCAGCTATCCAGATGAACCGCAAAAGCTTTTGCTGATTCGTCATGCCGAGCGGTGCGCTTTTCAGCCCGCAGGGGGAAACCGGGACGTGCCGCTAACCGAAAGAGGAGTGCAGTCAGCGAAAGCGTTTGGCAAGGCGCTGCGCATGGCTGGCTACCACATTGACTATGCAATCACCAGTATCCGGCAACGTTGCTTCCAAACTGCCGAGAATATGGCAAAAGGCGGACAATCTACCTGCGTCATTGACCGTTCTCATGACCTGCATTTTTGTCTGCGCTCTGAACCTTATCTGGCATACATAAAAATGCCTTATATCGCTTCTGACGGACGCTGTGACCTTCCGCAGCAGGTCAGAAGTTATCTCAACACCTTTATCGCCTACAATCCCTCCAGATGCGCCCTGGATGGGCATATACGCCGGATGCTGCGCAATTTCCCTTACGCCGGGCATTGGCAGTCCATCAATCTGGCGGTTGCGCACGATACAACTCTGATGGCTTTTTACGCCTTCCTGTTCCGGGAAGCCCCCGATGACTTTGAGATAAACCCATATTCCTTTTCCCCGGATTATCTTTGCGGAATTTTACTTTGCAAGGACGGTGACACCATCCGTGCCTACACCCGCAGCAGGCAGGTGAGTGTCAACCTGCCTACTTTCTGACCGGTCTCCAAATTGTCATTCCTATCATAGATACAGAAACCACAATAAAAAAGGAGACCTCATGTGTCGTCCTTATTATCCAGAAATTGACGACCCAGATTTGTTTGAAATCATGAACGGCTTAGAACCGGGCAGCATGACCGCTGAACAGGTTGACGGCTGCTTGTCTCAGGTCTTTTCTTTTGCACGGGCAAAGGAAGCGCAGGTTGGTGCCGTTGTCTGGCTGGTCAGTCAAAAAGCGCCTGTGTCCGTGAAATGGGTGCGGGCAGCAGTCGAATCTGTTGGCGAGCTGGTCAATGACGAACAATATCTGCACCAGTGGGTTGACCCGATGGAAAGGAAAAGCACTCTGCTTGAAAACATCCACTTTCTTCGTGGGGTAGGGCAGGGTTGCGCATAGATTAATTGTTGGTGGGTTGATAAATGCTGTTTCGAGACGATGACTACGACTTAGAGGAATACGAAAACCCCGGCCGGCAGATGAGTTCACGCGAATTGGCGCAAGGGTTCGCCATGCAAACCATGATGGTCAACCCGAACCTGTTTGACGTGAACCGGGTGGGCGAGTTGAGTGGGGTGGAGGATGCCCCGTTTCGCGACGCGACCACCAAAATGCTGGCGCATTACTTTGAAAAGCAGGTGGCATATTTTCTCCACCAGGTTGACCAGATTATCAAATCCCCGATTGAAAAAAACTTCATGCACGGACTGGTTGTGTACGTCGGCGCGGCGTTGGGAACGCCTATCCAGATTGTCTACGACGAACAGACTTACTGGCTGCACACCAGTGTGCTGACCAGCGGTCGGGTTGAGCCGCTGTACGTTTACCCGCAGTATCCCTTCCACAAATACAAGCTGGATTTCTTGCTGTCTTATGCCCAACGGAAGCTGGCGGTCGAATGCGATGGGCGAAAATACCACAACGCCACGAAAACCATCAGGAAAGACAACCGCAAAGACCTGCAACTACAAAGTGAAAACATCCCGGTTGTTCGTTTCACCGGGCAGGAACTTTATCAGACCCCGTTGGACTGCGCTCGTCAGGCAGTGGAATTTCTGATGCGAAGTGGATTTGTTTGGAAGTCCGGTTCATAACGGATTGAATTGGGTTAGTTAAATGATGAGAAAAGAAACTATCGGAAAGTGCGAACTGTATTTGGGCGACTGCCTCGATATTCTACCAACCTTGCCGGATGAATCAGTTACGGCGTGCATCACTGACCCGCCGTACCCGCGCAAATACATCCATCTGTATTGGGAAATCGCCCGCGAGCTGAAGCGCATCTTGGTGCCGGGCGGCAGCTATGTGCCGATTGTCCCACAGTACGCTTTGGCGGAGATTGTGACGAATGTCACCCAACACCTGAAGTACCGCTGGATTATCGGCATGATTCAGGAAGAAGGCCGCCACCCCCGTATGGCGATGGGGATTGAGGTCTGCTTCAAGCCCGTTCTTTGGTGGGTGAAGAAGTCATGGCCGCAGGGACGCGGTTTCATCAAGGACGTGTTTCACAACCGCCAGCCGGACAAAATACACCATGAATGGGAACAGTCACTCGACTGGTCGGATTACTGTGTTCATTCCTTTGTCCCGAAAGAGGGTGGGGTAGTGCTTGACCCGGTGATGGGTGGCGGAACTACTGCTTTATCCTGTATCAAGAAAGATTTGCCGTTCATCGGCATCGAAATTGACCCGAAGCACTTCGACACTGCCTGCCGCCGCATCGAGAAGTTTTATCGGGAGTTTCACACCTAACCAAACGTAACAGAAACATCAAAAAGCCCCGGTTTGAAGCGGGGCTTTTTGATTCAAAACGGTGCTGTTCCAGCTATGGCGTCCAACCCGTCATTTTCTGGCGCTTCGACTCTCTGGAATTGTTCTCCGTATGGAATACTTCTGCCTTCGCCGGTCAACGCCTCGGGTTTATAAACCATGCGCCCGTTTGCCCTTACATATCGCACGATGTCTTTCGCAGAATTGACCCTCGCCAGCCCGTAGCGTTCCCGGATTTGCGAATAGGGGACGCCGTATCGCAGCAGGTCGTAAATCAGAGTCGCCTGGAAATGGGTTGCGAAGTTGTCGTTTCCCGCCGGGATAAGCGGTGTTTTGACTTCTATCACATTTCCCGCTGCGTCCATGACCGGCGTAACTTCCTGAATGTTATATAGGACAATCTGCGGGGCTGGCTTCTGAATTGCCCCCACTGGCTGAACATTTCCACCTAACACTTCAAGGATGTGTTTGCAGGGCTTTTTCTTTTCAACCGGGACTCTTTGGAAAATGAACTTCGGGCAGGAACAGACCAGCAGCCCATCTACCTTACGCCGGGAAACCTTATATTTCTTGTTTGGGTTGGACGAAGATGGAAACTCCCAATGCTCATCCTCGTATTGCTGACTTTGATGGGTGTATCGGGCAGCCCGTTCCAGTTGCTCGGATTCCTGCACTGCTACCGCAACTGCATTGGGACAAACAGGCTGTTTGTCTATACCACCCGTTTCTGTAGTAGCCGTTTCTGCCGTTTCGCTTTGGTTTCTACAATCCATCTCGCACCTCGCAATCTTTTTATAAAAATTATACTAATAATATGACGAAAACTCAGGAATGTAGGTCAAAACCGTACAAAAACGAAAAGGGAGACGGTGGTCTCCCTTTTTCATCAGCACAGCTACCGTGCCAATCAGACGGGAAAAGTTTAGGTTCTGGCGCATGATAGTACCCTGAAGCCGGTCATTGGAAACCGGGTTGATTGGATATTCACCGGCGAAGGTCAGATAAGTGATTTTGATTGCTTGTGGTTCTGCCGGATGAATAAAGGTGCTGTGTTACTTATATGATAGCAGTAGGTAGAGGGCTTTTTGCGAACCCGTCTGAAAACCCGTCATGGAAATAACCAACAATTATGTCTAAAGAGGTTATTTATGACGGATGAGCAAGAGACTTTGATTCCCCCGACCAACCCCCAAGAACTGTTGGAATGGCAGACAAAAGTAAAAAAGCCGCGCACCCGCTTCAGCAACGAAACATCGCTTATGTTTTGGGACGTTATCAAAAAGGCTTTGAAACTGCGAGTTTGGCGGGATGGCATTGCTGACTTCAGTCAGGTTCTTATCGAGATTGGTGACGGCATCGGGCTGCGCATTCAAGGCCCGACGGCAAAAACGAAACTGCTGGTTGATGTCGTTCCATTCGATTTCGGCAAAAACGAAGACTGGGAAACCCGTGCGCTGAATACGGCGAAGATGATGGAAGTGCTGGACTTCCACGAGGATGAACAGGGTAAAGGATTCGGTGTTGAGAGCATCATTGATGCGATTTCTCCCGATGCGAAGAAGTCCGGTTCTGGCGATGACGAAAAAGAATCATCCCCGGTGACGTTCAACCCGGTAGATGATGATTGGGGCGAGGACATCTTTGCGCTGGATGATGGCGATGATGAAGCGGAAGAAGGCGAAGAACCCACCGGTCATCCAGAAAACGAAGCGCCTGCCGGTCACACATCAGACTCGTTTGCAGCGGCATCCGAATCGGATGACGATGATGACCTGTTTTCGATTGATGAAGCCAGTGAGGATGAACCGGACGCTGCGGGTACGTTCGCCAGCAAAGCCGCCCCTTACGTGGATGAAAACGCCGAATTTGACGAGGAACCGGAAGCAGCCGGGAAAGTGAAAAGTCCGAAGGTTCAGTCGGCGCTTTCTATCCTGAAGTCCCGCAAGGAGCTGAAGGGCGTGCCGCAGGATGTCCTAAAAGCCATTTCGGACTGGCTGACCAACGGCGACCACAACAATCCGCACTATGTCGCCAAACAGCTTGAAAAGACGACCTTCACGGTCAAAACCGAGCCTGCCTTCCAGATGGCGGGGACAGAATGCGCTCTGATTACGCTGTATGCCCTGAACGAAAACAACCGTGAATACCAGCAAATGATTGGCAACTTCAACGTCCAGACCGTTGCCACCAGCAAAACCGAGTTTGGAAGCCAGTCAAAGACGGAAACCATGCTTGTGTCGAAGGTCAATCCAGCGCAGAAGGCTTATATCGTCCTGTATCATGGCAAACCGGATGCACAGGCTTTTCGCATTCTGACCTTCTAGGGGGAATGCATGATTGCCGAGCTAAAACTAAAGAAGCCGAAAGACATCGAATTGCTGCGCGTTAGCGGAAAAATTAATGCCGAGGTGCTGCGGGAACTTACCTTGATGGCGAAGCCCGGTGCGTGTCTCATGGACTTAGAAATGCGGGCGAGGGAAATTATTGAAAACCACAAATGGGCATCCCCAGCATTTCTTGACTACATCATGGATGAAGATTTTCCGTATCCCGCTGTTACCAACCTGTCTGTGAATGAAGAAGCCATTCACGGCATCCCCAACCAGCGCGTTCTTCAAAACGGGGACGTGCTGAAAATTGACTGTGGTGTTGACTACAAGTGGCTAATTACCGATGCTGCCGTGACTGTCCCGGTGGGGGAGGTCAGCCCAGAAATCCTGCGCTTGCTGCGCACCACATATGAAGCTACGCTGAAGGGGATTGATTGTTTTCGGCCGGGGAACACGGTCGCCATGATGACCAACGTCATGAATGCACACCTGAGCGAAAATGGCTTTGGGGTTAGCGATGAGTACGCCGGTCACGGTGTTGGTTTTTCGCTGCACGAACAGCCCGTATTGGGAAGTGATAAACGTGTTCGTTTTCGGGATGGGATGGTTATCGCTGTTGAACCACTCGGATTTTTCAGCCGGTCGCCGGTGGTCAAATTGACGCTCAAAGACCCGGACAATGACGCATGGACAATGGTTTCAGTGGATGGTTCCATTTCGGCACAGTACGAAATGACCGTTGTCCTGATGAATGGGGAGGTTGAAATACTGACCCCGCTTCCAATTGACTTGTTACCGTTCTAAAACGAAAAGGGCTGCGAAAGCAGCCTTTTTCGTTTCAACACGTGTAATCTCCCATTGAATAACGAACAAGGAAATCTCGGATGGCATCGGTCAATGCGCTGCCGATATTGATGGTAATTCTCCCTTCTGGCGGCGGCAGTTCGTAACGCTGCGGCGTTTCGGGTGCCGGAACCGCAAAGAGAATATCCCCGTACTGATTGAATACAACCCACACTTTGATTAGTTCATACGTTTTATAATCCTGCCCGGTCACAGTACAGGAAAAATGTCGCCCGTTATCGTTGGTCACGAAAGACAGCGTTTCATCCCCCAGCAAGTTTGGGGCAGAATAGTTGAAAGTGAAAAAGCCATGATTGCTGCGAGATGGGACGACCTTTTGTAATCGAGAGTCGATTTTGAGGTCACTCCATTCCTTGAAAACGTTGAAACGCTTATTTCTGTGCTTCAACGCCCTGACCCCGCCCAATATCTTAATCGTTTTGTCCAGCCGCGTAAAATGGATTTGACAGTCCATAGCCTATCCAATTAATATGGTATAATTATTATAATATGACGAGCAAACTGCCATTTGCCTCAGGTAATGTCCCCATTAAAACACGAAATCCATTCTTGATTGGCGGTCTGGCGCACCCCGGAAATACCCCCTTTACTCCGTGTGCCGGAAACCTGTACAGCTTGCGGTGAAAGCGGGACGGCTTCGGATACATATGCCCGGACGTTCAGCGATTTCACAAAATCCAGTACGTCAAAATTGAAACCGTATGCTGTCGTACCCTGATAGGGCGGGTCAATGTAGACCACACTGTTTTCGCTTATCTGAACATCTCGGACATCACCCCAAATACCCTGACAGCCGTACATAGCTTCTGCAATCCGGCATACTCGTTCATAAAGGGTATCTGGCATTGGCATCATCGGATTGACCGGGGAATGGCGGCTGGAAATCGCTGTTGGCTTCCAATAAGAACGGAAGGTGCAGTTACGCCATCTCCCGCCATCAATCCAGATAGCCTTAGAGCCGAAACTACCGGACTGCAATAAAAGGTAGATGTAAACGCAGGTCTCCGGTTCCGCAAGTGTCTGTGAAAGGGTACGCAGGTAGGTTGGGATTTGTTCGATATTCGCCGGGAGCTGGTCTAGGTGATAACGGAACTCCTTCAGGGAAAACGTCCCTCTGCCGATTTCCTGCCAGAATAACCCCCACGGGCTTTTGTCCACCAGCACCAGCCGGTCAGGAGAAACACCCTTGCTGCGGAACGCCAGCGAAACCGCTCCCGAGCCACAGCACAAGTCATAAAAATATTGTTTGTCTAAACGGATGATGCTGGTAATGGCTTTAGCCAACCTCTGTTTTCCGCCCTGGTAGGCACATGGCGGCTGAAGTGCTGACTCTTTGCGCTCATGGGCTGACATCTATACAAGCCCCTCAAACAGCATGGGATATGGCATATCAGCAGGGTAGGGGGTTGGGACAAGGATAGGGTCAACGATGCCGGTAGCCACACGTGCCAGTCCAGCGAAAACAAAAATCAAAATCAAAAAAAGGATAAGGAGAACTTTCAGGGACGTTTTCATATTTCTCTGACGAGACGCGTCCCCATGAATCAAAAAAGACCGAGCAATCGGTCTTTTTTGAAAGAGAATGCTTTGTGGATTACGGGTTACTCGATGTCCAGTTTGATACCATCGGGAGCGACATCATCTTCACTGGGGATGATTTCTTCTTCCAACTCAGCCTCACCACCGGCGAACTTCGCCCGGATTTGCTTTTCCAGAGCTTCGGCAATCTCCGGGTGCTGGCTCAAGAAGGCTTTGGCGCTGTTCGCACCCTGGATGCCCCGGTCGCCATCAATGCCGTAAATGTACGAACCCTTCTTGTTCAGGATGCCGGTTTTTTCGCCCAGGTCGAGGATTTCCTGATACTTATCGACACCCGCGCCGTACAAGATGTTAAATTCGGAAACGCGGAAGGGCGGGGCGACTTTGTTCTTTACAACCCTTACCCGGACACGGCTGCCGAGGCTTTCGCCGCTGGCATCCTTGACTTCCTGAATCTTGCGGATTTCCATACGCACCGAGGCGTGAAACCGCAGTGCCATACCACCGGGGGTCGTTTCAGGGTTGCCAAACATTACGCCAATCTTCTGGCGAATCTGGTTCGTAAAGACAAGCGCCACATTCATCTTGCTTACCGGGGCGCTCAGCTTCCGCATGGCCTGGCTCATCATACGAGCCTGAACACCCATGCTGGATTCACCGGTATCCTTTTCGATTTCTGCCTTCGGGACGAGGGTCGCAACCGAATCGACAATTACAATGCCGACTGCGCCCATCTCGATAAATGTTTGGGCAATATCGAGTGCTTCCTCGCCGCTGTCTGGCTGGGCAATCAGCATCGAATCGAGGTCAACGCCCAACTTCCGGGCATAGGCCGGGTCAAGGGCGTGTTCGGTATCGATGTACAAAGCCGCAAGCCCCTGACGCTGTGCATCGGCTACCGCGAGCAAACAAATCGTCGTCTTACCAGAGGATTCAGGGCCGTAGATTTCTGAAATACGACCACGTGGAAAACCACCAACCCCTACAGCGAGGTCAAGCCCGAGCGAACCGGTCGAAACGGTGTCTATCTTAGCTTGAGCTTTCGACCCAAAAAACATTACCGAACCCGTGCCGTGCTTCTTCTCAACGGCTGAAAGAGCCTGTTGTAACAGCTTCATCTTTTCAGGGGAAAGACCACCAGCAGTAGGGGTCAAAGCAGATGTTTCAGGGGTTGGATTTGTTGTTTTTGCCTTTGCCATTTTGAAATCGTTCCTCCAATTGAAATTACCGTTCTACGAAATATGATAGCAACGAAAAAACGGCATTTATGGGTTTGGGGAACGTTTTTTTCACTTTCCCGGCTGTTTCGGCGCATGTTTTGAAAGCCACTGTTTGTAAGCGCCTTCCCATAGCTTCGTTTTTAGCTGTTTCTTTGGAAGTTCAATCCCATTTTTGGTCAGAGCTTGTCCAAGTGATGCCATCACCAAAGGCAAATTGTCTGTGTTTTTGCTTTCGAGGATGGTGGTCAATTGCGTATTGTAAAACTTCATTTACGCTTTTGTTAATTTCTTTTAGCGTGCAGGTCATGAATGCCACCACGTCAACCGTTTCTTTGGTCATTTTTTCCTGCGTTGCCAGAAAGCGTAGAGCAATAGCTAACTGCTGGCACAAACTTTTCCGATAAGAATTGTGATTGGTTGTGTTTTTAATCATCAGACAACAAACTCCCATTATACTAATTAGACTAATTCACCTGCTATCATAAAAATACCAATTCACAATTACAGGTGAATAATGCAAGAAGTCACCCTCTTCAAAAATGACTCTTTAGATGTACTTGACACAATTCAAGAAAACAGTGTGGACGTTATCTTCGCTGACCCGCCTTACAACATGCAATTGGGCGAGCAGCTTACTCGCCCCGATGGAAGCACCTACGATGGGGTGGTGGAACAGTGGGACAAGTACGAATCGTTTGCCTCTTATGATGAGTTCACCGTTCAATGGTTGAGAAAGGCGCGGCGGCTTATCAAACCGGGCGGGACGATTTGGGTGATGGGAAGCTATCACAATATTTTTCGTATCGGAAAGGCGATGCAGGACATCGGGTACTGGATTTTGAACCACGTCAACTGGATTAAGACAAATCCAACCCCAAACTTTCGCGGCACACGCCTGACCAACGCCCACGAAGATTTGATTTGGGCGCAAAAAAGCCGGGATAAAAAAGATAACTTCCGGTTTGTCAATTACAAACTAGTGAAGGTTTTGAACGGTGGCAAGCAGTTGCGGAGCGACTGGTATCTGCCGATTTGCGCCGGGAAAGAACGTCTGCGAGACGAAAACGGCAATTCGATTCATTCCACGCAGAAGCCCATCAGTCTATTGATTCGGGCTTTAGTTGTATCGTCTAAGCCGGGAGATGTCGTTCTCGACCCGTTTTTCGGGACGGGGACAACAGGGGTTGCCGCAAGACTTCTTAACCGGAAGATTATCGGTATTGAGAAGGAACAGATTTATTTTGAGCTGGCTTCCCGCCGTCTGGAAGAAGTCGAACCAATTATTCATTCAGATGATGAAATTTGGGCTTATTTAAACGGCGACCTCTCAAATCCCCGTATCGCCATGATTGTCAATGCTTTTGCGAGGAACGGAAAGAATCATGATTAACCAATCAGAGCTTATCAAACAAATGAAGGCGTTGACCGCCGATACAAACAGCGAACTGCTGGAAATTCCGGCTGACAAGCTGGAAATGCCGACCCCGGAAGAAATCTCGGACTTTTACCGGGACATCGCCCCGCTGGTGGAAGGCTACCCGTTGGTTTCGCATTTGGATTTAAAGACCATCTGCAAGGAATTTCCTGCTAACACGGTCATCCTTGGTGTCGATGGTTCGCAGATGGTTCTGTCCCCACCGAACTACCGCATTCCAGCCGTGATTACCAACACCGCCGTGTTTGCTTTCTTCCCGGCAATCGGAAAATACGACTTTCGGGTTTACACCAACCTGTATTCCGGTCTAGAGGATGCGATGGTCATCAGCCAGGACGCTACGCTGTATATGCTGGCTGATGAAACGGCGGGGGCAGCGAAGTACATTCGGGAAGAATTGAAGGGGAACTACCGTGTGTTTGTTTTGATGGATGGTCTCAATTTTTCATCCATCGAAAACAATCTCATCCGAGTAAAGTTGAATATCACGAAGGACATTGACAGCCATCCTTCAAAACAGATTTTTGACAACGCCGTAAATGAGCTGGCGGAGATGAAGGCCATAATGACAACCGTCACTGTAAAGCCTCGCACGTTTTATATTTCGCCGGTCATCCAGTACAACATGTGTCCCTACCGGGACAACCCGACCATGCCGATGAACTGCAAAATTTGCCGGGAACGGCATATGGGATATAACTTCGATTGCGAACCCTATTCAGGGATTACGGACGCCACTTACCTTTTGAATGTTATCCATGCCCAACCCCATGTCCACGGACTGTATATCTCTGCGCCAATCCAACATAAGAAAGATATGGCAGTTCGCTATTTGATACACCCGTACTACTACTGGTCGGCGCGTTATGAAATTGAGCAGGCGCTTTTAGAAACTGCCCCGCAGGACGAACTATTATTGGCAGCTTCCATCGGTAGTCAGCTCGTCATGGCTGGCGGAAACCCCTACTGCCTGTACCATGCACACCACCTATGCACGATTGACGGCCAAAGCCGGGAATTGATTAACCAAATTGCTAAAAGCCTCGGCTTGATGGAACTGTCGGCTAAGGCGTTGGGGAAAAAGTTCTCTCCAAATCAGGCTCAATCATTGGATAAAGGCAATCCAAATGCCGATGATGGTGGTGCCTTCTGGAACTCGATTTTGACGCTGTTGTAGCCATTCAGCGAATAAACTAAACAAAAAGGCGGCTTGCACAAATGGTAAGCCGCCTTTTTGCGTTTTGAAACGGTCGTTCGTCATATCCAAGACGTGATATTCTACGGTGCTTTCTTCCGAAAGGATAACTTGCAAAAAATGCTAATTTAGCGCCGTATCTGTCATATCTTTACCCCTATTGGATAAGGTAAAAAACAGCACACAAACAACTAAACACCCTTCTAGAAACCATTTTGAGAAGGCTAATTTAGTGTCCCTAAATTCAAATTATCACTCGGTGGAGGTATTTTAGAATGGATTTCGCAAGCAATTTTCGGTTAATGTTCGTTCCAAAGGATGTGCGTGAAGCATTTGACGAGGCTGCCAAATACTTTACCACCCCACTTCAGATGTTCCAGTTCTACGACAAGTATTCCCGTTTTGACCACGAGAAGGGTCGCCGTGAGACGTGGGTAGAGACGGTTGACCGGGCGGTTTCTTACCTGCGGGAGCTGTCGCAAAATCGTCTCCCGGAATCAGATTATGCCCGAATCCGTGAATTTATTTTGCACATGAAGGCGATGCCCTCGATGCGTCTGCTGGCTATGGCCGGCGAAGCGGCACGGCGGAACAATATTGCCATTTACAACTGTTCCTACGTGCCGGTAGACAGCCTGGACGCCTTCGTAGAAGCGTTGATTATCAGCATGAACGGCTGCGGCGTGGGCTTTAGCGTAGAACGTCGCTACGTCAACCAGCTTCCGACCATCAAGGAACAAACCAGCGTGAAGCACCCCGTTTATGTCATCGAAGATACCGCTGAGGGTTGGGCGGATGCACTGCGCTTCGGTTTGAACACGTGGGTGAACGGCGAGGATGTGGAGTTCGATTATTCTCTCATTCGCCCGGCTGGTGCGGTGTTGAAAACCAAAGGTGGACGTGCCAGCGGCCCCGAACCGCTGCGCTTCATGTTGGACTTCGCCCGCAAAAAGATTTTGGAAAATCAGGGGCGCAAACTCAGCTCGCTGGACGCACTGGACTTGATGTGCGTGGTCGGTAATGCTGCGGTGCAGGGCGGAACTCGCCGTACAGCGATGATTGCGCTGGGTGATTTTTACGACGAAGCCATCCGCAAAGCAAAAACCGGAGATTTTGAAACCGAACACTGGTATCGCTGGAATGCCAATATCTCGTTGGTGTGGCCTGACCGCCGTCTGACCTACGAAGAAATCGCACAATTCATGCGAGATATGGATACCAGCGGGCGCGGTGAACCGGGCATTTTCAATCGCCGTGCTGCAAACCTCAATAAACCGGAACGACGGGCTTTCGCACAATTCGGCAGCAATCCATGCGGTGAAATCTCGCTGCGTCCCATGCAGTTTTGCAACCTGTCAATTGCCGTTGCTCGTGCGGATGACACGTTGGAAAGCCTGATGGAGAAAGTTGAAGTCGCCACCATCATCGGTACAATTCAGGCGACCGCCACATATTTCCCCGGTCTACGCCCCGAATGGAAGAAAAACTGCGAAGAAGAACGTTTGCTGGGCGTTGACCTGACCGGCCAGCTTGACAGCCGTGTGGCGCAAGACCCATTCTCGATGATGAAGCTGCGCGAACATGCGGTGGAAGTCAACAAACGGTATGCGGAGCTGCTTGGCATCAATCAGGCTGCGGCAGTGACGACCGTGAAGCCTGGTGGCAATTCCTCTGTTTTGTTGAACGTCTCATCCGGCATCCATCCTCGCTGGTCGAAGTATTACATCCGCCGCGTGCGCATCAGCGCCACCAGCCCGCTGCGCCGAGTGCTGAACGATGCTGGCGTCCCGATGACCCCAGAAAATGGTCAGACGCGTGAAAACGCTACGACCTGGGTGGTTGCCTTCCCGATGAAGTCACCGGAAGGGGCGATTACTCGCAACGACCTGTCGGCCCTTCAGCAGTGCGAATACTGGCTGCGCAACAAGCGGTACTGGACGGAACACAACCCGTCTGTGACCATCACCTATAGGCCGCACGAGCTGGATGGCATCATCGATTGGCTGTACCGCAATCAGGATTACATCGGCGGTCTGACCTTCCTGCCGCACTCCGATGCGAAGTTCGACCAAATGCCGCACGAGGAAATCACCAAAGAGCAATATGAAGAAATGGTCAAATACTTCCCGGAGATTGATTTCTCCCGCCTGTACATCTACGATGGGAAGTCGGACAACACCACCGCCGCTCAGGAACTCGCCTGCACATCCGGCGCTTGCGAACTGTCGCTCTAAACCAACCAAAACCGAGCAAAAAGCCCCGTTCAAACGGGGCTTTTTGATTTAAACGAACATCTCTGGATGACTGGACAGGTCAGCGATATTGATAAAGATAAACGTCTTATTCTTATATCGAATGACATCTGTATTTACCATGTCGTCAATAAGGACAAAAATCCCATCCGGCAAATTCTCTTTATGGACGTATTCAATAAAAGAGGTTTCTTTACCTGGCTTTTTGAAGAAAGCCAAATGCAGCGATGGATTTTGTTTTCTCCACTGCACCAGGTCATCGAATAAGCAAATCCGGTCATTAACCGGACATTCTAAAGCCCGTTCAATATCCTTCTTCAAGCGGGCTTCAAATTCCTGCCGGTCATCAGCATTTTGAATAACCAGAGAGAAAATCCCTACTGACGATGCTTTATGCGCCTTCAAAATCCTTGCGATATGAGCGGCATTTTCCACCAGCAGACCGTTTTCATTCCAACAGCCGATTAAAGTGTTTTCGAGGTCAATAAAAAAATCCATAAAAGTGTACTTTTTTCAAAAATGGGATGGTTGTGCATCTTTCTATATACATTTTATCAATCAGGAGTATGACACATGTTACTTTCAATTTTGCTTTTCATTCTCGTCCTTTGCACAGCGATTATCTTCCATGAATTTGGGCATCTGCTTGTAGCGAAAAAGGCGGGGGTTGAAATCGAATCTTTTGGCATCTTCTTCCCGCCTCGCATTGCCAAGCTGTTTACGTGGAAGGGGACGAATTTTTACCTCAACTCCATTCCGCTTGGCGGCTATGTTCAGCCAAAAGTCATCAATGGGGCATCGTCTATTGAACTGACGACTCCTTTTCGCAAGGTTGCAATTTATCTAGCTGGCGTGACAGCAAACCTTGTTCTGGCTTTCCTGTGCTTTTTCTCTTATTTCGCTATGGTCGGTACACCCGATGAAAACAAAATGCAGGTGGACATGATTTATCCTAATTCGCCTGCGCTGGAAGCCGGTGTTCAGGTTGGAGACATTCTCTATTCTTTGGATGGCGAACCGGTGTTTAACACCACCGGAATGGGCAAAATCCTAAAAAACGGGCAAGAACACATTTTGACAGTCATCCGGGGTGGGGAGGAAATTCCCCTCAAAATTGTTCCACGCTGGAATGATGAACTGAACAAAAGTGCCATCGGTGTAACGGTTTCGCCGCCGCTTGTAAAACAACCGGTATGGACTGCGGCAGCATCATCGTTTGATGCAACGTGGTCGAGCTTCGTATCTATCCTTGAATTCCCGGTTGATATGGTCAACAACCTCTTACATCCTGCCCCGGCAACGCCGTCTGAGGAGGCAGCCACAGATGAAAACGCCGAATTTGTCGGGCTGATAGGGATGTTTGACATTTTCACCGGTTATATGGAACCGGGCGGAAAAACGCCGGTGTTCTTCCAGGTGCTTGTCTTTTTCGCTTCGTTGAACGTCTCACTGGCCGGCTTCAACATCCTGCCTATTCCGGGTTTGGACGGTGGTCATATTCTGCTAACCCTGCCGGAGTTCTTCCACCGGAAATTGTCGAACAGAGCCAAAGGGCTGATAACTCTGACCGGGCTGGCGTTTGTCTTTATACTCGGATTAATCGTCAATCTCGGAGACATCATCGGCTTCTAAACACCGCAAAAATTGGTTAATTACACCCGTCCCTCGTCTTATAAAAAACATACTAATTCTATAAGGCGAGGGACGTTTATATGCAATGCGGCAAATGTAAACAGGCAATCAAGAAAAATTTACCATCAGATGTTTATGCCTCGAGACCGACCGTATACAAAACGGGGAGTGGCTCTGCGTCTCTCGCATCGATGCCGAGAACCATCGTTTCATCCGACAAAAACCGGAGCGCTTACTACCTGTTTCACTTTGAACTCGGCATCCCCGATGATATTATACGGAAACTTCCCAACTATGCCTTCGCTGTAGAATACACCGACCACGCGCGACGAGCAGCCTTAGATGACCGTTTCGGAGTTATTGAAAAGCTTCCTGGCGGTATTGACCCCAATAATCCCAAAACGCAGGTTATCGAAGTGCAGGTGGACAAACGGACGGAAAGGATTATAAAAGTGGTTTACCGCGTGCCCTACAGTAAACAGCGAGACCTAGTTCTGGCGGTCGCCTTTCCAGAAGGCAGGGTCAAAACTGTCTGGTCGAATCTGGTGGATGATACCCACAAAACCGTGAAAGAGAAAAACTACGACCTGCCCGATTACTTCCGCAACCCAGCCGCCTATAACAATGTGACCTACGAATACGTTTCACCAAGAAGATATTAGTCATCTGGTCAGTTTCATCAAGGTTCCCACATCAGGAAGCCTTGACGCTTTTAACCCACTCCCGAATCACGTTTTCTGCGTCCTCGCGAGTGAAAATCTCACCCTGCATCTGTTTTGTGCGCAGCAGCCGGTCAATATCGCCCAGCCAGTTGGGGGCGATGAAAACCTGTCCATCCGGTTGCCTATTGATTTCGCCTTTCGGAAGCGTATTTTTCCGATGCACGCCAAATTTATTCAATACTTCTTCCACTTCATTCCCGCGCATGATTTTCGGTGGAACCTGATAGTTGTACCGTTTTAGCAGCTCGATAGCGGAAGCAGACGGTTCAGGCTTACCGAGAATGCGCCGTGCCTCGATAATCTCATCCCACGTAAAGCGGTCAGCGGTGTCCTGCCGCAGCGGGTCAGAAAGCATATACAGCACGTTTTTACGGGTGATGCGCCGGGTGTTCAGCACCTTATGAAAGTGGGCATACAGACGGTTGAATTTCTTGTAATCTTCCTGCTCATCATCCGTTTTGCCCTTTTTGCCATTCGCAGGCTGTCCCTGTTTTTCGGTTTTCGTGACCGTTTTGCAGTTGCGGCTAAAGGCGCTTTCTGGCTCGCCGTCCAGAATGACGGCTGCGTTCCAGATTGCCCGGCGATAGGGGTGCTGTGGGGTATTCTTCACCGGATGCGCATAGTTGTTCGCTTCGAGGTAGGCATCCAGCTTGCGGGTATTCTCCGCTACCCGTTCCGGGTCTTTGACCTTGAACCACTGCGAATACATCAAAAAGTCCATCGCCTCGCGGAACTTGCGCCCCGTGCCAAACATTTTCATCGCTTCCCCGACCACTCTGGACTTGTCGAGGTAGGGCTGTCTGTCCAGATACTCTACCGCCAGCTTGTAAATTTCCCGGTCAATGGTGAAGCCATATTTAGACGCCTGCCGCGCTGCCCGCCAGAATCGCAGTTCGTCTTGTGGGAACGTTTCCCGGCTCACCATGCGCACGATGCCGTTGTCAATATCCGCTTTTCCGTTGTACGGGTCATAAAGTATCTCGTCATACAACGACAGCGCCATCGAGTTTATCGTCGTGTCACGCCGTTCAGCGGCTTCTGCCAGCGTCATATTGTGGTTTTCTTCCACGTCATAATCGTGCCGGTCGCCCACATTTTTCAGCGTGGTCGCGCCGCAGGAAGGGCATAGATGCGCCCGCCTCATCTCGCTGGGGACTTCCGGGTAAGCAAACTCGCCGCCGCAGGTTGAACAGTGGATTTTGGCGACATAGCGCTCACGGCGAGGACTGGACAGGTCAATATAGTCATTTTTTCCGTTCCCAAACCACAGCTTCGCCACGACAAAGGATTGGGCATGGACAGTAACTTTGCCGACCATTTTGGCGGCTTCAATGACCTGACTGAAAGGCACGCCGTGTATCTCGATGTCAATGTCGCTGTTATCGACTTCATAGGGTGTTTTCCCGTGTTTGAATGCGTAATACAGGTCACGCCCCACGCCGCCAACAATATAGACATTTTTCGCCTTAATCTTTTTCAGTTCTTCCAGCAGCTCAAAAACAATCGGATGAACCTTCGTATGCAGGAACTCATTGGTAAATAGACGAAACGCACGCTCTCCCGTTGAGTTCACGGAGTCGTGCCAAATCCCGGTGCTGTGACCGTCTTTTGTCTGGTTATACCGGCAACTCATAACGCGCCTCACCTCTGGTTTATGATAGGAATGTGACTTTTTCCAAAGACGGTTTGAAAGGTTATTGACGCGTCAAATGAAAAACCGGAGCTGTGGTCAGCTCCGGTTCGTTCAAAAAATAAAGGCTCTATGCGTCATCCGGTGGGGGAGGGAGCTAGTCTACCAGCACATGTTGTTCATAGAAAAAACTGGCGCTACTGATAACCAACCCGGTCAGTGTCAAGTAAAACAGTTCTTCCCAAAAAATGCCCCGCCACAAGTTGACCAGCGATGCAAAGGCTTGCAGGAAAATCACAACCAGTTTCGTCAGTTTTGCAAACAGGGGGATGTTTTCGCTCTCTATCCAGAAGTATAAACTATGCAGCCAGCGACTTGTTACGGTCAGATAAATTGTCCCGCCAACAATAAGCAGGACAACAAACCATCCGATAACAGCGGAAGAAGCGAACACCGAAACAAAAGCGAAAAACAGGGCATAAAGTGATACGACAATAAGATTAGTGAGCAAATTGAATTTGAGCAGGGCGAAGTTGGGCATGGTCGGCTCGGTCGGGCATAAGGTCTCCCTGCTATTTTACCCGAACAGACGGTAGTTTCACCAAATAAATTTGGTGAGTAAGGCTGATGCAACTTTTTAAATAATTATACTATCGGGCAAATTTTGCACTTGAAAACACAACAAAAGGGGTTAAAAACGGATGACAAATGTCACATGATTGCCCTGCAATTTGTCACGAAAAGGTTGGATTTTATCGGGGAAAACGGATTTCAGGGGGTGTTTTAAAGCTAGTTACCCTATCATTAATTAAGAATCATGAATCAAAGATTCAGTTATTAAAGTATCTAATAAATCAATGATTCTTAATCAATGAGTCTTTTATTAGAAAGGTGGGAATAAGGATTTAAAGATTGATAGATATGAGTGAATCTGAATTAAAGATAGGTTTAATTGTTTTAATTAACGCGAATCAATTATCAGATATTGAAGATAGAATAAATTAAAAGACACCTGTTTTTCTAATAAAAAATCATCGATTAAGAATTTTAGAATCATAGTTAACAGCATCCGATTTGTTGCTTCCCCATGAATCAATACAGTCAAAAAAAAACATCCTGGTTCGCCTGTATCTGCCACACCTTTTTGCCGTTTCTGGAAATTTCCTGGATGACTTGACAAAATTAATTATATAAATTATACTTATTTTGGATAGCGGAATTAGAAAGGTGCAGCATGGGAATCACGATTTATTACGAATATGAAATGGCAACCGAGAACACAGACCGCATCATCCCGATTTTGACTGGTCTGGGAGAACGGGCGCGGCAGTTGGGGGCGAAGAAGGTCTACGAGGTTATGCACTTTTCTCAGGCAGAGATTAAAGCCATTGCGAAAGACATCCGTGATGAACGGCAGGACTATATCAGCAGATGTTCTGCGACGGTAGAAGTGGCGAAAACAGGCATAACCAGCGTGTATGTTAGCGTTTTGCCTAACGAAATTTATCTTCTGCATGTCGAACCCGGCGATGGGTGTGAACCGGCGCTGTTTGCCTTTTGTTCTTTCCCCGAAACGATTGAATTTAAGGGGAAAAGAGTTCCTACCGGTCTTGACGGGCGCTGGAATTATGGGACTTTCTGCAAGACCGAATATGCCAAACGGTTTGCATACTGTCACAAGTTGGTGATTTCCCTGCTGGATTACCTCAAAAAATCGGGGGATTTGATTTCTCTCGAAGTTTTCGATGATACGGGCTACTGGGACGATAGGAATGAAGAAAATCTGGAACGCTTTCACCAAGAGTCTCAAGAGTTTTTAGCGGCACTGGCGGGCGTGCTGCTGGATTCTGGAACAGAAGCGGTGAAAGCCCCAATTTTGGATAATCCCAAATTCGAGCATTTGGAAATGGAAGGGCGAGCAAAAAACCCAAAGCTGACGAAAGCCCTTGAAGACGGTGTGAAGGTGATGAAGGGCATTCAGAAAATCATCGATGAGTAGACCTGGTGCGCACAAACAAAAACATCCCCCTTTTTCGGGGGATGTTTTTGTTTGTAGAAACTAGGCAAAAGCAACTTGATAGTTGCAGGTAATTCCTTCCACCAGCCGAGTGCCTTTTGTGCCTTTCCCGGCGCGGTCTGTTTTGCGAATAGGCGAACCGTTACGGATGGCATAATGCAGCCCCCGATAAGCATAATCAGACTCATCCGAGTTATTTCCCAACCCGGCATCACGGTCGCCGTAGCGGATACCAATATCGTCACTGGCGGTTTTTGTCCAATCACAGTTGAAAATGAACAGGCGTGCTTTTCCATCATCCGACTGGACAGGAATAATGACATCTTCGCTGTCCCATCCATCGCCTGTCAGCAGCGCCATGTGGACTTTCATCGTATAGCCCAAAAGCGATTTGACATGTTCGATGTCCTGTGGCTCGTCAAAACAGATAGCAAATTTATAGACATCTGAAACTGGTTCACTGACCCATTCGAAATTCGACCTTTGGTCATCTGGAACTAGATTGCCTTCGTTTTTTGAAAGCCACGCAACGAAATCTTTATCCGTATCAAAAACGGGGTAGGGGTTTTTGTTCGACCATGTTTTTTCATCTGGCGTGTTGTAAACCATTTCCCCGACCGCTACCCCGGCCGCTTTCATTCGGTTGCGGATATGTTTTTTGTTATCGCCGCATTTCATTACACACCTCACTTTGTCGATAATTCTAATCAACTGACGGATAGAAATTGATAAATGTCACAAAATCACCTTAAAAAATCAGCGTACCTGTTGACTTTAAAGTATAATTATTATATAATAGATTATCCATATTTGTTTCAATCTATTGGAGGTAGTAATTATGTTATCGGTGACAACCCCCATGATTTCGGGTTCGTCTTTATGGCGAACTCCCATTCAGCTTCCGGTATTTCCCAGCGTACAGGTTGAAAAACAAATTGCCGGGTTGCAATCTTTGTTCGCCAAACGTTTACATGAAGTCTATCCACTGACGCCCCACAGTAGCGAGCCATACGAGTGGGGCGACCTGTTTGAAAAGGGCAGCGAAGAAGAAGTCGCCGCGCTCCAACAGGCGCAGACGGTGGAACAGATTTTGAGTGTGGCGCTGTGGATGGGTTTCGAGATTGGACTAAGGAAGCATTTGCACTTTGTCAATCAGGACATCCTGCCCCTTGCAAACGAAATCCACTCATTTTTCGCAGACGACCCCGAATACCAGAATTACAAAGAACAAATCAAACAATACCAGATTAGAGCCAGCCGCAAGTTATCCAAAGATTTTGAGATGTGTGGCTGGTCTCGTTATTTAAAAAACCCGAATGCAGTCGATGTATTCAACCGTGTCGTGAGCGCAATGGAACATTATTACACCGGTTGGGGCGGCCAAGACGTGCTGCCCGTGTACTGGCTGGACTACGTGCAGCATATCCCCGGATTTGCCGAATGGCGGTGTCTGGTGGATGAAAAGCCGCTAGGCGAGCGGGCGGTATTAGGCTTGAATTATTACGAGTCGGTGGTGCTTGCCTGTGTGCAGGCTGGCATGTGGGTCGGGATAGCGTGGATTAGTGAAAATCAGGAATTCCTACCCGGACTGCGCCGCTTTATGCTAAAAATGCGCTAAAATGCTTTCTAAGCCGCCCCAGAACGACCAGGAACGCTTTTTATATCGCCAGTGTATGTTTTTATCTTTTTGAAAAATAAACGGCTGTACGGGCTTCCTGGTGGCTGTAACTGATAATTTCGTGACCAATTAAAAAATAACAGGGCTTGAAAAACAAGCCCTGTTATTTTTGTCTGCCGGACGGAATTATTCCACAAGGCAGAAGTCAAAAACGAATAACTCCTGGTAATGGGAGATGTGAGCAGCGATAGTGGCTTCGTTTGCGCTGTTCGGGTCTACACCGACTTCTTGCAAATATTTTGCAAACAAGTCTGGGTCAACATTATTTTCTCGACAAAGTTTTTCAAAATTCATACCAGCTATCTCCAAAAATAAAATTTTCCCCCGAAACCAACCAGAGGGTAAAACTGAGTGCGGGGATTGAACCCGAAAAGACCCGGCCTCTTGCGATGCTGTCACCACTCAGTCTTTTGTTTTTAATGAACCAGTTTACGAATGGTAATCGTAGCGTTGTTGCGAACACGATTGCCTAAATTGATTTTAGCAGTAGGGCAGTTGTCGAAGGCGAGGCGGTAAGCCTTGCGCTCGTTATCCCACGCGATACCGATAAAATTGGGGTTGTTCAAAAAATGATTTCGCAGAGCAATAAAGAACTCGAAGGAATCTTTCCCATCAGCGGGGCGAACAAACAGGGTGGAAATGGTTGATTCGCGGGTGATGGCGACAGAAGGGGCAAATCGGAAAGCGGCGGTCAAAATGGTCATCAGGTTCCTCCTGCGGCTGCTGTTTGTTCTTACGCTGTCATTATAGTATAAATACTATAACAAAGTCAAGCCCTTTTTGCTTTGAATTTGAAGGAATTTTTTCACCATGTTCATCGTGCCTAAGCTGTGTTGTCAGAAAAGAAGTAATCAATCACGAAAAAGTACAGCGAAAACAGGCTGCCAACCGGGAGCATCTTTTCCGAACTTAGCAGGTTGTTGTTATACAGTTTTACGTGACCGTTTTTGTAAAATGAGTTGGATTTGTCCACCTGTGCATGAATATCAACTCGCAGCCCCGTGTCCCGATTGATGCAAATTGTACATTCGCCGTTGTCCGACAATACCAATTTGAGCTGGCCATTTTGCTTTTTATCGCAGATACTTTTTTGAACCTGACATCGAGTCAGAGACAGTTCCGGTGAGAAAATGTCCAGCAGGTCATAGTTCGCACCGGGATACTTTTGCAAAATGGAATAATCAAAAAACAGGGAAGCACCGGATGATTCCTTTTCATCTTCGGATAAGGTTTGTTTTGCCAGCCCCGCCATTAGCAGATAGCATAAATCATCCACCTGCCCGGTAGGAACCAGATATGCAAACTCTTTGCCTCGCACGACGTACCCGCAATATTCCCGATGCGCAAAAAAAGTGCCGATAAGTTTTCCGTCAATGGAAGAAATGTCGGCATTGTTCATATCAGAGACCTCAACCAGACGGTGCAGCAGGTAGCGGTCGGTAATCAGTTGCGAAAAGGTCGAGGTCGCCTTTGCAATTGTTTGCAAGATTTCATTATTTCGGTGAAAAAAATAGAGATACAAAGCAATCGAAAACGCCTGGTAAAACGTATTGGCGTGAAGGCGTTTGATATTATCCCCATCTCCCCAAATAAACTTGCCGTTTTTATACGACAGGACGGGAGTAAAGGTCGTAAATACTTCTTGATTATTCGGGGGGAAAAGCAGGATGGGGGTCTCTTTGATAACAAACTTGAGCAAAAAATCCTTCAGTTTTTTCGTATCGAAAATATCGGCGTCAAAATACTTGTCAACAATTTTCGCCAAATTATATTTGGAATAGCTTTTTTCCAGTTCCATCAGATAAAAAATCGTTCCGAGAATGAGATAAGAACTGGTTTCCGACCATTCCGGTGCCTGCACCCGCAGCCATGAAGCAAAATCAGTCAAAAGAGAATATTTCGAGATAGTTGGGTAAGAAAGCAGCGTTACCAATTCCTGTTCGGTTTTTAGGAAATTGGGAATTTGCATCTGTTTTTTTTCTTTGGCTCGCATAAAGCTATACCTCTACAGTTCCAATATTTTTTTCGTTCAAGTGAAAGACGCGTCGGCTGACCAATCAACAGAAACAAAAATTCCACAGATTTTCTGCGTAATTCCTATCATCTAAGAGCTTGAAACTGACCCCAATTTTAAGTATAATTAATATAAATCTATTCAAGGAGTTTATGCAGCATGGATGCTTTTTTGGATTGGCGGTTTATTGCGATATGCCTCTATCCGCTTTTTAGCTCCGTAGTCATGATGGCTTTTTTCAAGGGTGAATGGGTCGGGTATAGCTGGAACCGTGAATATCGCGGTGTCACCATTGCTGAGGCATTTGGAACGGTGGTCGCCGCGGTTTTGCTGTCTCTGGTCATTTGGAATACCCAACGCAACGCCATGTTCCTCAAAACCGAGCAAATTAATGGTGTCGTGTCGGGAAAGGATACAAAACTGTCCACATGGCGGGAATCCTATAGCTGTAACTGCCATACAGACTCGGACGGCGACCGTCACTGTCAGACTTGCTACCGGACGCATTATTACAAACACTTTTATTTGTACAATACGTCCGGCGATTGGTGGGACGGTTGGGTAGATGAATACAAAGTTGAATACTCCGGGTCTCAGCCGGATGAAAATAATCCCAAAGACCGCCGTGTGCCGGAGTTATGGCGCAATGCTTGGGTCGGAATGCCGGTGTCAAAAGACCACCAGTATCAAACTACGCAGAGTATGAACAATATGTGCTAAAGCAGCCCTGGCGGGAAGTTGTTTTGGATGGCTGGCGGCCGGCAAAAGACAAAATTCTCACCGTTAATTTTGAGTCCGAAAAATTGGAAAGCTGGAATTTCGCACCCGGTTGTCCCCGATGTTCGGGAAAAGTGGAACAGCGGGGAGGATACGCCGGGCGGGTTCATCGGCAACTAATCAATAATTCACCCAAAACAAAAAGCGCCCCGAAAGGCGCTTTTTGTTTTGAAAACACGGTTATCCCAAAGTTGTAGATTGGCTCGATAATCGTCATGTAAAAAACATGACATAATTATCTCTGCTATCATAATTGTGAGAAGGTTTGTTGTTATGTCAGCGGTCAAGTTTCCAAAAACCATTAAAGATATTTACTCGCTCCCCGTGATTTCCGCATCCAGTGACCTGTTTTTATTACGGGGGGCGATTACAGATTTACTTCCTGAATTACTACCGAGGGCGGTTGGCAGCTTTGATGCTATCGAAATCCGCACTCATGCGATTTACCAACGCAAAGAAAAGGTTTGGGCGCTGCGAAGTGTCTGGTATCTGGGCGAACCGGTAATGGTCGTCCAGAATGGTGGTGCTTTTGGCGATGAATTTGGTAAACGCATGATTACAAATCCAGAACGCTTCCAAAGGATGCTGGCTTATATCGTCAGCAACTCTCCCGCTTATCTTACCGAAACAGATGTATATGATGAGCAGGACAGCCCGTCCGACCTGACGGATTTCTTCGGGGTGAAACTTACGCCGAAGCTACAACTGGTCGAAAAATAGTTTGTTTCTCAACTTCACAAGCGGGGAATCTGTCAATTTATTTATGGATAATCGATATGAGCTGGAAAATTTTGAAATAGTGGTAGAGCCTGTTCCTACAAGTTACTTCGAATCAGATACCGTTCATCTGGTCGCAGCAAAGGGCTATAAGTGGGGACACAATTGGGAGATTACCCGTTGTGGTAAGTTATTTGATGCGTCAACCGGGGTAAGGGTAGAAACTGTTATGCCCTGGCTTGCTCCGTGTCCAGTATGTATGAAAAATATGGAATTGGCGGAAGTTATCAGCGAATTTGAGCAGCAAAAAGAACTTGCTGCGATGGATGCCGTTACAAAGTCAGGTGAAAACCTGATAACCAGCCTTATTAATTGGGTAGCAAATATGCAAAAAGAGCAAAAATCGGATGAAGCAGAAAACAAAAAGAAAATCCGACTGCTGAAAAAATAAGACCGGCTTGATGAGCCGGTCTTATTTTTGAGATGAGAACTATTAGCGGTCAATCTGTAGGCGTACCTGCCGATGGCTTTCTTTCTTCAATAAGCCAGTTTTGTCGTAATAATATAACGTGCCTTCCGCCCACCATTCGTTTTTGTCCCGGTGATATTGGTCAATGCCAATGACGACAAAAACCACCGGAGCGAATAGCTTCTGCGCGGATTGGTAGTCTGTTGAACTTGGTGGAAAGTTCTTGGGGTGCGTATGTGCCGGGTAATCACCATCCCCTAACTTTATCATCCCGTTCATCACGGTGAGGGAACGGCTTCCCACGCCGTGAATGTGTAAAGTCGAAGATGGGGCGTTGTACACGCCCCATACTTCGTTTTGCAAATCAAAAGGCGGTTGGTTATGCCTTATTGATGAAAAGAGTCTTTGAAGGAATGTCCACATAATAGGTAATCTTTGTGACCTGATTGAGGGCGTTGTAAACCCTTTGCAAAAACTCCCGGAACGACAGTTGCCGCATCTGGTCGCCAATGTACACACTGGTTTTTAGTGCAGTTGGGAACCGCTGTGTGAATTGCCGATAGCACCAGTGGTTTTCCTGCTTATCGCTGATAATCAGCGTGCGAATGCCGGTCAGCGTATCCGGTGCCTTAGTCGGAATGTTTTCACCCAGTTCAGGGATTGCGTTGATGAACTGCGGGTGTTCGTTATTGCCCTCCAGGTCGGAAAGGAGAACCACCAGCGAGTCTTTATGCCGGGATGCGATAGCATACGCCGCCGACATTGCAGGAACCAGCGGCGTGTCACCCAGAGTCCGCAGGCTGATGTTGTGCTTGAACTGGTTAAAAGAAACCGTAACCCGATTATTCCCGAAGGTAATCAGGGTGTATTTCTTTTTTGATTCAAGCGCCTGTTCTAACAGGCGATACAGGTTGACAGCCCAGTCCATCGAGCTGCTGGTGTCAACCACCAGAACCAGATACCCTGCGTCCATAATCGGCCCAAGCAGGTCGAGCTGGCTCAAGCTAGACTCCAGCGTTTCGGCCGCCTTCGCCAACCGTTCGGTCGAGACCTTCGATGTATCAATTTCTTCTGCAAGGTCTCCCGCCACACCAGCGTCCTGGAACGACTGGAAGCTGGACAGCTTCGCCTCATTCCCCATCTTGCCCCATACCAACGCTTCCAGCGTGGTGTCGTGCGGGCGCTGAATGTGAACGGTATCGCCATTGATGCGGAACTTCGCCCGCACCAGCATTTCCACCGCTCGGCGGTAGGTGTCCAGCACGGGTTGCGCTACACCGGCCTGACCATGCAGGTCATCCAACGCATCCCGCAATTCCGCCAGCATACCTTCGATTTCCTTGATGGTAGGCTTTTCCGAGTTGGCAGGTTCAACCATCTCAATCACCTGCCCGCGATTGAGGTTCCGGTAGCCCCTTCCGTTCCGGCTGCGGCGCTTGTCCTGCCCAAAAATGCGGATGGCGAGGCGATTGCCCAGCTCCGCAGTTTTGAGGTACAGCTTTTCAATCAGGTCAATGTGGCGGGTGTCGATACCCAAAGCATCCATATAGGGCTTTAGATTCGCCTTGTCCTTGCGGGACGCGCCCGCATAAATGTTCATGGCGTACTGCGGATTGTAGCGCAAAATATCTGCGAGCCAGCCCGGCCGGTCGTATTCCACCAGTCGGCGCGTGAATGATGGATTGTTGGCAAACAGCGCCCGAAGAAGAATCCAATTTTCGACCGGCACATCGTTGGACAGCAACATTTCGGCGTAATTCAATGCCGCCGCCACCGCGTGAGTCTGGTAGTTCAGACCCGGCAGGTCAACATCGCTGATGATTTTCACCCCAAACGGAGTTACGGTTTCACCCTTTCGCACTCTCATGAAGTGGATAGGGTTCAGCCCATACAAATCCACGTCCTGCTGTGCGCGGGCGTAGTCATGGTGCGCCACGTCCAGATTTACCAGACTCACCGTGTTCGCCTCGTCCATGCCTTTCGGCAGACGAGTAGTAATGTAGTACGTATCCTCCGCCTGGCGGTACACAATCGCCAAATCATCGGCGGAACGCACTACGTTGATGTTTTCAAAATTGCTCATCTGGACGACGACGTGAATGGCACGCGTTTCATCCACCGGTATGTCGGCGGTTACTATTTCACTGGAATTGCGGTTTTCAATCTGAGCGTTAATAAAATTGATAATCGCTCGGATTATTATTTCATCGGCAGTGTTTGCAAGTGCGTTTGCCATGTGGCTTCTCCTTTTGTAGATTCAACTAAATATTATAATAAATATAATTTGTTTGTCAAGAGACAAAATCAACGATTTTCAGACTTTTAATATCCAGGTCTGGGTTTTTTATGAATTCTACTAATATCTCGGCTGTACGCCGGCCGCAAATTTGTGCCGCCATTCCCAATTGTTCTGGACAGTCAGGCATATCAACTTCCGCAGGTTGGGCATGAAACTCACCGTATTCGATTGAATATGCCAGCCGGTCAAAAGCCATCCCTGTATGCGCATGGATGCCCAGGGTCGCCTGTAACGCCAAATTGTCAGTCGATTCGACCAGCAGGTCGGTTTCTCCCAGACAATATTTCAGCGCCGGGATGCTGGCAAAGCGCGGGACGACCATCACCGTGCCGGGCGGCGTTTGCAACGGGATAACCCGGCTGTGGACGAGTTTCAATCCCAAACGGGACGCCAGTTCGTAGCCAGAAATAGCGACCTTATAAATCCCTTCGCTCCATCCAAGATTACGGAAAGATGGGTTGCGAAAGGCGGTGACATCCCCATCAAGGATGACATACCCGAACCGTTTAGCATCCTCCGGCGAAAGCAGAGACGCCAGATTTAAAATAATCTGGTGCCCAACTTCGCCTGAACCCAAGAAAAAAAGGCGACTAATCTTCATCTGTTACAACCCCCTGAATGTAATCATCCATATCCACAAAGTCCCACTGTCTTCGCACTGCCTTGAGCATGTAGGCGTGCAGTGCTGCATCGTTACCGCTCAGGCAGAAACCAGCATGGATAACACGTCCGGTGGGGGCAATGATGCTGGTAATCCGGGTTTGATTGTGCCGCCAGTTGACGACGAAATTGCCGTCATCATCGGTTTCCACCAGCTCGCCGTTGACATCCCGCAGGAAGGCTTGAATATCAAATCCGTCAGTGCGCGTGACGCCGACCGCCATCCTGTGTTTTCGCTGACCAGCGAACTTTTTGTCCGCTGGAAACGCCATGCTGACCGGATAGCGGCGTTTCACCAGTACCGGGGTGATTTTCCCGGAAAGTGACTTCGTTTCCTTGTATTCCCCGCCGACCAGCCGGAAAAACGGTTGATTGAGGTTCAATCCGAATGGGTTGAAGATAACTTCCCCTTCCCGGCTGACAGCATATAAGCCGTCAACCGTAATTTCACCATCGAACAAACTCGCCGGGGAATAGGAAAACGCGTCAAATGAGACTGGTACGTCATTTTTAAACCAGCCAAATAAGATTTCATTTGTGATTTGATTGGTTTGTTGGATTATAATTGGAACTTTGAGAATAATCATAGACTTTCCTTTTGCAACAATTAATAATAATTATACTATAACAGGGGCGCTTCGTCAACAAAACCCCATTATCTTGCACATCGGATTATTATGGACTCCTTTTCGTCCATTTAAATATCAATTCTTATGGAGAACAAATCATGGAGTGCGGCGAAATCAGAAAACACTTGAAACACATGGCAAGTCTTCCGACCAGTCATGTCCCAATCCGCAAACCCACATGGTTTGCTAATTGGGTGTCCAGGGGAGAAGAAGGCCGTTGGTATAAAGAGAAAATGAAAATTTATGAAGAACAAAAAAATATCGCCAATACTCGCCGTGCGATAGCGAATGACCCGAAGTGGAGCGTCTTGCGGAAGAAAGGGATTACTCCTGAGGAAACGGCATGGGTAAAAAACGAATTGAAGCAACTGAAGATAGGAGACCGCGTTGAAGTGATGCTGTCCACGTTGCTGTATTTAGATGATGAAACGGTGGACAACATCCTTGACATCTGGCAGGATTGTTCCGAAGATGCTCCATTGTTAGACCCGGTTGATTATGCCGGAGATTTGTTGCCAAAAATCAAAAAGATTTTGGATGAGGATTACGATAACATCTATACGGAAAAACAAAAGGGGCGTCTGATATATGCAATGCTGAGTAAAATCCACGGCACTTATTTCCCGCCCGTTCCAGCTTCCACATCCCATGACAGTGAAGTCCAAAAGCATCTGCTTTTCTTTATCAGTACGGTGTTTGGCTATGTCAAAGACCACGCAGATTCTCGTATCGGTCTCATGACGGTTGAATTTCTCAATCGCCATTTCGAAGATTCCACGTTTTACAGGAAAATGTATTACGCTAGAGATGAAATAAACTATATCGTGGTTAAAAATCTTCGGCATCTTCCCTTAGAAGAGCAGAAAAAGGCAGATAGATATATTTTTGACTTGATTGGTGTTCACGTGGTAATTTAGTTGGTGTATCTTTTGCCGCCCCCCTATAAAGCCACTGCTGCAAAGCTGTGGCTTTTTGATTCCTATCATAGATATATGGGAGATAAAGTCACATTTATTACGAATGAGGCCGAAAATAACCTGCGAGATATTCTCAATCTGGAATTGGCGCAGGCGACCAGCGCAACGATTCTAGTGGCTTTTACGACGGCCGGCGGCCTTTCCAAAATTTTGGAGAACCTGGAAAACATTCTTGTAGGCGGCGGGCAGGTGACATTTATGACCGGCCTTTATCAGGCTGTCACCGAACCCGAAGCCCTCCGGCTGCTGGTCGAGTCGATGAACAAATTCAAGCACGATGATGGCAGTCTGGATGCCCGCATTTCACTGGAACAACAATTTCACAGCAAGCTGTATTTAATCAAGAGCCAGCCACTTGATAAGGCGACTATCATTGTGGGGTCATCCAACCTGACATCTGGCGGGCTGCGGAGTGGGGGAGAGACCAGCATTATGATTCAAACTCGCTACGCATCGCCTTTTGTCAGCCGGTACGAAGATATGCTGGATAAACGTCTTCAATTGAGTGTTCCGCTGACGGCGGCACTGATTGACCGCTACGAAAAAAGCCAGGATTACCTGCGCAAACAGGCTGTGCTTCATCCGGGAGAACGTTCCGGGAATGATAATGTCGTGCTGGATAAGGTATTAGGAAAGCACAGCGTGCATCAGGATTGCGATGATGCCGAGGACGATGGCACATGGCAGAACGAACTGCGGGAACGTCGCAGGAAGTATGCCCGCCAGCAGTATCAAAGAGCGAAGGAGTGGAAAAAGAAAAATGGGGAGAAAGAAAAATAATGTTTTATCAGCGGAACGCTGGAAAGCGGAAATCCGGGAAAGGCTCTGGAATAAATAGACAAAAAACGCGGCATTGCGGTTCGATGCGTCATCCCAATATAGTCTTTTCCAAAAAGGGGAATTCTAAAATGGATGATACACCGCAGTGCCAGACCAGAATTGAACTGGAACAAAAAAACAAAACGGATTACACGGTAATTATCGAGCTGCTGATGCACGTCAAGGATTGCCCGGCTTGCCAGAAAGAAATTGGCGATTTCAACCGCTATGCGGTCATCGCGGAATACGAGCGCTTTTACAATGGGGAAGGGGTGCGGATGTGTTTTTGCCCGAGCAGCTACCTGTCCAGTGAGAAGCCGAAAGTGCTTGTTAGTGATGAATGGAGTTATTTAAAAAGTCGCATTGACATCAATCGTTTGTTAGCCGTGCTGGACTACCTACTGAGAGAGTTTCGGGGCGGCGAAGATGTGCAGCTTTCCTATACAGAATATGGGAATAAGGTTACGTTGTACCTGAATGGCAGGCACCGGATGAACAGCACGGTTGAAATTGCATCGAATGCGCCGGAGGGAAAGGTTGATGCCCGGCTGTCAGCCGATGCAACGGCGCTGATTCGGAAACTCTTGTGATTTCAGATTTTTGCAAGATAATTGTGGATGCCATCTGGTTAAGTGTGGGCGACATCCACAATTTTGTTTGATGGGAGTCTTTATCCGAGATGAGACAGTATTTGGAGATTGTTCGTAATGTGTTGGACAATGGTAGCTGGAAGCCGAACCGGACGGGGATTCGCACAAAGTCAGTGTCGGGGGCGATGTTCCAGCATAATATGTCAGATGGCTTCCCGCTGTTGACCACAAAGTTTGTCCCGTTCCGGCTGGTCGCCAGCGAATTGGAATTTTTCATCAAAGGGCTGAACGACAAACGCTGGTTGCAGGAGCGGGGGAACCACATCTGGGATGAGTGGTGTGACCCGCGTATCGTCCCATACGGGAATGACCCGGAAACAAAACGCCGGATGATGGAAGAACCCAAGCTGGGCGAGATTTACGGCCGGCAGTGGCGCGACTTCGATGGGGCGGGCATCGACCAGTTGGCGAATATCGTGCGTACGCTGAAAACCACCCCCGGTGATAGGCGGATGCTTTGTGTTGCATGGAACCCAAAGCAGCTCAACGCACAGGCGCTCCCGCCATGCCATTACGCTTTTCAGGTACTCGTTTCTGGTGAAAACCTGGATACGCTCGACCTGCTGTGGAACCAGCGGTCGGTAGATGTGGCGCTGGGCTTACCGTTCAATATCGCTTCCTATGGATTGCTGCTGCACCTGCTGGCGATGGAAGCCGGTCTGAAGCCGGGCAAGCTGGTTGGTTTCCTTGCGGATGTCCATATTTACGAAAATCACATCGAGGGGCTGGAATTACAGTTGACCCGTAAACCGCTGGAACTGCCAACCCTGACGATTGAAAACTTTACCAGTATTTTCGATTGGGAATATACACAGGCGAAAATCAGCGGATATAAGCATCACGGCAAAATCAGCTTTGAGATTGCGGTCTAAGAGGAAGAAAAGTCCCCGGCGAGTTCCGGGGCTTTTTGTTCGGTAAACGGCTAAAATCATCGAATTAAAAACGACAGCGGGAGCGCAGGATGACGTGCAGCGGAAAGACCTACCAGGCGGATAACACGACCGAAGAAAACGGCGGGAACGCCGTTGTAAACCCGATTCTGTCGCTGAAGCCTGCTGATGCTGCATGGAAAAAGGTGGCGGGGATTATCCAGCAGAAATATCCCGACTGGCCGGGCAGTGACATCCAAATGTTTATAGAGGTAATGTCGCTAGACGAGGAACGATACGCCCATTACGCTAGCTCGCTTGATATACCGGAACTGATGGGCGTGATGGAAGAATTTTTCGCAGAGCAACGGGCAAATGATGTCCTGCGCGCCAAGCAAAATTGGGAGTGGGAACGGCTGAAGGCGTACAAAGGGATTGGCAAGCAGTATATCTCGGAAAAGTGGCAGGCGATAGCGACTTCTAAAATCTGGGGGCGGGATTATCATGAGACGACGCGCCTGTTGTGGGAAAAATACGAAATTGAGGTCATCAATGACGGCGAACCGGATGAAAGGCGAATGCAGGAACAATTATCGTGGCTGCTGAACCTGCTGGACAATCACCCGGTTCTGCACCGGATGGTCAAGGAAAAACAAGTCTTACGGCGCATCAAGTTCCGTCCGGTCAATCCGAGCATCTACGATGACCATCCAAAAACCTGCTATGAGGATACCGGGCGGCAAATTATTGTTATTGGTGGCGGGCTGTATTCGGCAGATACGTGGGTGCATGAAATCGGTCACGCTATTCCGGTTGACCCGCAGCTTTTTGGGGTGGGGCGGAGCGCCAGCAGTTATTTCCCGAACAATTTTGACGAAGACTGCGCCGAATGGTTTGAAGCTATCGCTGGCGAAAATGATGTCGAAGGTTTGCAAAAGTGGCATCCGGGGAAGTTTGAATATATCTTAGACCACGTTCCGGGGCTAAGAGAATTCTTGCTGGAAAACGGTTACAAAATTGAATAAAAAAAACCGCCCGGAGTTTGCCGGGCGGTTTTTTGCTTGTGTTATTCGGCAAAGACTTTATCAATATAGGCTTTTTCAGCCTGTTTTTTCATGATTTCTTTTATTTCTACCTGCGAATAGCCAATGCCAGCCAGAATTTCTTCCATCTTAATCATCCCTGCTTCGTAATTCGGGCAAATCTTTTATGATAAAACCGGTCGCTTGGCAGTATTTTTCGCGAATGTTCTCGACAATTTTTCCTCTGCTGGGGAGAGTTTTTTCAATTTGACAGGGATTTTTAAACGGTAATTCGTATTCTGGTCATAGTAACCAGAATATACTTCCAGCAATGGCTCCTTTAGCGGCGGATTGCAAAGAAAAGAGGTAGAAACCCAAACATATTTGAGATTTGTGATTGGGTAGCCGTATTCCTTGAGCGATTCTCGGTCAGCCAGATAAAGCAAGGTCGAGAGATTGTTTTCTGTCCGGGCGTGGTAATCAGATAGGAAAATTGAGACCAGTTCAAGCGTTTTCTCTGAGTCGCATTTTTTCATGGAATTGCCTCCTACAGTTTGCGCTTCAACAGGCTGAAGCGGAACGAATGCTCGTTGAACTCGTCAACATCAAACTTTTTATAGGCGACTTCCTGCCAGTCGGTTGGGTTGAATTCCGGGAAGAAGGTATCCGCCTGTGGCGGCGTGTAGTTCACCACCGTGAGATACATCCAGTTTGCTATAGGCATGGCAAGGCGATAAACTTCTGCACCGCCAGCGACAAACAGTTCGCTTTCTCCGTTATTTTTCGCCATCTGGACAGCCTGTTCAATGCTGTGGGCGACCAGTACGCCTTCTGGTACCTGTATAGATTGGCGAGTCAGTACGATGCTTGTGCGTCCCGGCAGGGGTCTCCCAATCGACTCATAGGTCTTTCGTCCCATGAGCAGATGATGCCCGGTTGTGATTTTTTGGAACTGGTACAGGTCGAAGGGGAGATACCAGGGAATTTTTCCTTCAAAGCCGATGCTGCGGTCTTTTCCGATGGCGGCAATAATCGAAATTTCCATAGAATGTCAGCTCCATGAATATATTGGTTGGGTTGAGAACATTGCGTCCCATAAGAATGATGAAACGTATAGCAATTTAACGATAATTAATATAGGACTTTGAACAAAATATATCGCATTGCGGCAGTCTCGCCCGGCGTAAGGTTGACTCACACGAAACCGGCACTGTTTCATACAGTGCCGGTTTTTGTTTTAAAACACAAAAGCCCGATAACAAGGGCTTTTGTGCAGGGGACGGTTGTTAGCGAATCGGGATAAGTTTCGGCTTCGCTTCTTCAACTTTGGGGATTCTGATGGTGAGGATGCCGTTTTCGCTATGAGCCTCAGCCTTGTCGATGTTCAAGCCTTCCGGGAGGTGGAAAGACCGCTCAAACTGCGCATAGGTGAACTCCCGGTAGGATGGGCGCTCTTTCTTTTCCTGCTTCTTTTCTCCCCGCACGGTCAGGTAATCGCGGGAAACTTCGATTTGGAAGTCGTCCTTGCCCATGCCGGGCACAGCCAGTTCATAGACTACCTCGTCCTGTGTCTCGTAGACATTCGCACGCAGGGTGACGGGGAAGGACATGGGCATCCGCGAAATGGGTGAATACATGGCATCCAGTTCGTCAAACAGGCGGGAGATGGATTTCGAGGTTGGAATGATTGAATAAAGCATAGCAGCACCTCCAAAGTGTTTGTTTCCTTTCTTTTGCCCTTAAATATCGCGCAAAATTATATGAAAATAGTCGGATTTTTATATGAGTTTTGTTAAAAATTATATTAATTAGCCGTCGTTGGAAAATTCAATTTGACAGGCTGGCGCAGTTGATATAAAATTTATACAAAATAAGTCGCAGGAGCAGGAATATGGGATGGAACAGGCAGGCTGTCAATCGATTGTTGGATGCCGCACGGGAGTTGGACATCGGCGAAAACCCCGCTCCCGATGCCATCTATGAACCGGGTGGGGGAGGGTTTCAAATCTGGTGTACTCCACAGGACTATCCGCCGAAAGGTGGATGGGAAGAAGTCATTGGACAGATGACGGCAGGGGCGTTCACGAAGCCCTGTGTATTTGTCGCTTCAGTTTATTTCCTTTGGAACCAAGATGCTGGCAAAGCCACCCACATCGTTTTGGAAACCGAGGCTTACGAGCTGCGCAATTTTGACAGCTTTCGCTATTCCAACATCAAAAACCGTCCAGCAGATGTGGCGTGGGCGAAGGAGAAAATCGCTTATCTGGTCAATCGTGCCGGATTGGAGATGCTTCCGGTCGTCCTGTACGCTGATATTCAAGAAGAAAAGCAAAGCGAGCAGGACAAACAAAAGGAGTTTGAAGACAAAGTAGAGACTATCGTTGCCGGTTTTTTCAACGAAGCTGCTCCGGATACTTCGGTTCAGGAAAAAATCTACCGGGGCTTTTTCAACCCGGACGGAGACATCATGGTAACGGTCAATGGTGAACCGCTGCCTGTTATCAGCCGTTTTTCGGGGGATGGGTTTGCATGGGGGTACGGCGGCACCGGGCCGGCAGTGCTGGCGCGTTCAATTCTCGCGGATTACTTCGGGGAAAACCCGACTCCTGACGACCTGTATTGGGGGCGGTGTAAGTGCGAAAAACTGCACCAGGAGTTCAAAGCGGAGTTTGTTGCCAAGTTGGAACCGGATAGCGAATGGGTGATTTTGGGGAGCGAAATCGCCAGGTGGGTTGAAACGCTTCCGCCAGAAATGCTGGCTATCGATAATTAAAAAGAGACAACCTCGGAAATTTTTCCATTCCGGGGTTGTCGGAGAAATTTTTTCAAAAAATGGAAAACAGTCTGTGGAGATGATGGGAGTCGAACCCATGTCCCCATGGCTTTGCCTTCGACCTCTACGGTGATATTCGGTTTTTGTTGCGACTGAGCGGCGAAACCGACAAAACCTTTCTCAGCCCGTTGCGACGTATCCGCAGTTGAGCAACTTCCCTGCGGATTTGCCCTGCTATGATTCACCCAGCCAGCCCGTCAGGGCAACAGAACTGGTGGATGTTGAACCCGGAGGTTCAATTGTTGCCGCTAGACTGCCAGAGGCAGAGCGGCGAAAGAAGCGCGATTGTTGGCACTTATTTTTTTGCGCCGATTTTACGGGTTCTTCGCTTCCCGCACCGCAGTCTCCGACGACCACCACAAGTCGAAGCCTGTCATCCCCATGTAAAGGTACTATATTTATTATAGCAAATTTTGTCCGGTTTGTCAATAGGTTTTTAAAAATTATCCTAATTCGTCTATTCTAAAACAAAAGCCCCGCAAACAGCGGGACTTTTGTGCTTATGGTAGCGGTAGGGGAGTTGTCCGGGTAAAGATGACGGCGTTTTTCTCCTCAAACACCTTTTCCCATATGGGGGCATTTTCTAAATGATTGACCAGCGGCCAATCTGGTTCGATGATTACTGTATTGACCCGGTATTCGTCAAGGAGTTCTTCCCAGCCATCCCGAGCATTGACAATGCGGTACCAATCCTTTATCGACCCATTTTGGGCAAAGATAGTGTAACGACTGTCTATAAACACCTTGTGCGATGGCAGGTTGTAAATCAAATAGCCGCCCTGGTTGTAGGAATTCAGGTAGTTATCTGGCAGGTCATACTCTTTCAGGCATTCAACCGCTTCATGAGGCATGGGAATCGGTTCGGTCGCTATAAAAGTTTCTGTCTTGAAATAAGGAAGTAGCCCCACAACCAGCAGCGCCGAACCCGCCAGCAAAATTAGCACAGGAACCATCCTGACCAACTTTTTATTAGCGCCTGATAGCGCAATATCCAGCTTGAAATTTCCGATTCTGCCCATTACTAATGCAAACGTTATCGAATAATAAACCATAGCCCGTACTGCTAAAAGCGATAATAACAGCGGTGCAACCAGCAGGGCAAAGTCAAGTAAGCGGGTAGCATCCTTTTCTTTTTGTGGAACAAGGAATAAGCCCGTCATCACGAGAACTAATGAAACCAGAAAAGGATAAAACAACCAGCCGTTGTGAAACTGCGGTGATTTCCATTCGTTGATATAAGTAGCCGCGTTTTCCTGAGAGCGATAAAAATCCAACGTGGTTTTGTAGTTTTCAACCCCAATTGGACTAATGACCCAGCAGGCCACAATTAAGACGGCGACCACGAACAGCCAGACTGCCTTTTTGTGGCTTTCTGTCTGGTGAATGAACGTCATATCCAGCGGGAAGATGCGGCCATATTTGGCGTTGTGCTGGTTGAGAACATCACAGACCATATAACCGCCGTAAAGCAGAGGGAGCAAAACGGAAATCAAATAATCTCCGTGCGTATTTGTCCACAGCACCGCAATCGGCGGCAACAACCAGAGGATTTTCCGGTTGTGGTGTACGTATTGTTCCAGAACGAGAAGGCTGGATGCAAAGCAAACCAGGCTGAACGTGCGCGGGCGTGCCGTCCAAAAGGGGAGAAGCATCAAGGCGACAACTACCAAAATTAGCAGTTTTACAGCATAGGACTTATTGTGGATTAGCTTCCAAACGGCCAGCAGCAGAACTAGAAAAACCCCGGTCATCAAAAGCTGCACACCAGTGTATCCAAAAATATCATACGCCTTGTACATCACCAGCTCGGGCAGCCACCCGGAGTAGTACCAGGGCGCGCCAGCAGCGGTGAAGGAATAGGTATCTGTGGTTACGACCTGTCCGGTCAATGCCGTGTCGCGCCCAAGGGCGATGTGCCACCAGAAGTCGTTATCAACGGGGTTCGAAATTGCAAAAGACAACGCAAAAATCACAGGTGCTAATATGTATATAAGCGAAGACACAAATCTGCTCAATTTACTCATCTTATTATCTGCCTCTTAGACGAATTTAAAAGTTTGCAATCTGATGAAAAAAAGACGGTTTCCAAAGGGAGTTTTCAAAAAGTGGATTGTCAGGAATTTCAGCTCAAAGCAATCGAGTTCATGGTGGAAAGGGGATGGGACAAGAAAATCGCCAAAAACAGAGGACAAAAGCAAAGCCTGTTCGACCATTCCCTTTCCACACTGAATACGGTTACTCTTTTGCTAGAAACCTTGAAAGAGAATTTGAACATTACCGAGACCGAGGAATTAAGTACGCTGGTCGGCAGCGTGTTTCATGACGCTGGTAAAGCGACAGACACTTTCCAGCGGTACATTTTGGGCGATAAGTCTGTGGGGGTTGTTTACGACACGGATAAAGAAATCGCCCTGAACGTTTCAAAGGAATTTTTGACCCGTATGGGCGTGGAAAATCACGGGGTGCTGATGGATGCAGTCAGCGGCATCCTGCTTCACATGTACGCTGCCCGTACCCCGAGCAACATGTTAAGCCAGCTTATTTTGAAGGAACACAACTCCCCGCGCTGGAGTCTGTTGGCTGACATTATCCAGCTTGCTGACCAGCTAGCATCCCGTTTGCACCCAAAGGATGCAAACGACCTTATCCAGGAATCATTAGCCGGGCAGTACCTTCACTCTACGTATTATTTAATACAGCCCCGCAGCTACATCCTGATGACTATCTTGCACAAAAGCTTGACGGACGCCTATGAACGCAAGGGCTGGAAGCCGTTCCTGTATTTTTCTGATGGCACGGTTTTTATTTCCACAGAGACGCTGGAAACACCCACGCTGGAGGAAATCAAAGAACGGGTTGTCTATTACCTTTGCGAGATGTTCCGGCGTGACCTGAGCGATTACGTGGTGGGGAAGGATGTACGCCACACGCTGCTATTCCCAGAATTTTTCGATTATGCCTGCATGGAAACCTATCTAAAGACGGCCGCCAGCCGGGTCAGCCGCAGGGCGTTCCTGAGGGCAAAAAACCGAGATGAAGTTGTCCGGTGCTACATGGAAAGCATTGGCGAGGAAGCGACGCCGGAAAACGTCAAAAAGCACACGGCGCGCATCAACGCCGCTTATCCTGAAATGGTAGTTTTCCGCTTCTTCAAGGAAGCTCACCAGCCGGAGATTACCGGCAATCAACTTTCCCCTGATGCGCTGGAATACTATCGCTCTCTGGACGATTTTGCAGACGCCGAAAACATTACCCCGGTAGATGTGGTGCGCTATGAATTTGAAAAGATATTTGGCGAAGGCTCGTACAAACTTCTGACCCGCATCACGACCTTCAACCCGCGCTACGATATGCAGGTGGTTGATTTGTTCTGGAACCTGTCCCCGGAAAAAGTTTCAGTGGACATGGGGGATTTGAGCATCGAAAAATTCGAGCAGGTCGCCAACCACGAACTGCGCACAGATACGCTTATCCACATCCTGTGCGACATTTCATCTCGCATTTTCAACGCACTGCATCATTCCACCAGAGAAAAATTTGATACGGATTTCATTGCTAACCAGGTAGCAGAGTTGGCAATGCAGGAAATCAATCACCCTTCGGTTATTGGTATGGAAAACATCAAGGAGCTGGCAAAGACCAACCTGCGCCACTATGCTAATTCCAAGCAGTCTGCTTTTTCTTTAAACGGAGAGAAAATCTGCCCGAATTGCAACCGTCCGTTTACTAAGGGCGAATTTGCGAAGTCGGAGTTGTTCGTCAACCCAACAGCTTTTACTAATCGCTATCCGGCACATGCAAAAAAGAGCAACAAAAATATTGTTATCTGCCCACTGTGCCAGATGGAACGTTATATGTTCCGCTTTTTGGTGAATACGCCCCGCGCGGTGGTCATTCAGCCGCGCCCGCCTGTGGGGAGGAATTACGCGCAGGTCATCCAGAACAAAGTTACCTACCTCTTTGACGAAATTCAGGTGCTTCTGGCAGAGGTCAAAAAACAGCGCAAAATCAGCAAGCGGTATCGCGGCAATCTGACGGCTTCGATTCAAGAAAAACTTCTGACCATCAGCCAGGAGGTCAGCCTGTCCCAAGTTGACTGGTTAGAACGCGGTCGCCAGTCCAGGGTTACCAGCAAGCGTAATGCGCTGGAAGCCGAAATTCTCCAGACTTATGGGATGGATGAGTGGGATATGGAGAGGCTTAATGAGTATTGGGGGACTGATTTCCCCGACCAGGCGACCGCTCTGGAAACCATATCTTCTTCTTTTGTAGACGATGATGACCTTATCAAAATCAGGGCGAAGGTGGATAAGTGTAACGGCGAGCTTCCGCTCAGTACACCGAATATCCTGATTTTGCCCTGGCCGGATGAAATTTTGATGGACGAAGGCCATGCGACCACGATGGCGCTGAAGGAACTGTACATCGGTTTGCTAATAGCTGTCCATATGTCGGTGAAGGTCTCAATTGTCGGCAACAAACAGCTACAGGCGCTTGATTTTAAAGGCGGTCTGTCTGGCGCGGTTCAGTTTATGGACGAAGGCAATCAGGCGACCCGTATCCTGCGAAGTATGCTTACAGCTTATTACCAGCGAAAAAACCTGCCGGAACCGCAGCGGGAAAACAATGTCATCCCTCTGGAAGCTGCCGAAGATTTGCTTCATGCCCTGCATACGGCGATGCTTTTGACCCCCTACCTGGATTTTCCCTATGCTAATGGACTGTACGAGTGCTTAAGGCTGGCAAACAAGAACTTGGGCGGGCTGGTCAGGCGGGTGGAAGCCAAAAAGAAGCTGGATAAGCAAATGTTCAGCCATGTGCTTGACCTCGAACCGTTTTGCCAACAGCGGCCGGAGTGGGCAGATTTGGTGCGCTATGGGGCTATTTATGTGCGCAACTGTTACCCGGAGAAACTGCCAAATACTTACGATGAATTGATGCGGCCGTTGTCGGACATTTTCTTTTATCGCGATGAGTCGCAAAGTAATAACGCTATCATAGTTGATAGCGATGATTTGTTGTCCCGGCAAAAAAGATATTTGATGAAGGTGGTTCGCCCTATCCTTCAGAGGCAAGATAAACTGCAAATATTGGCATACATCCGGGACTCGATTTATTACAATCTGAGAAAAGAAACTCTGGTCTGGTGACTTTATGAATTCATTTGAGAAACTGGCAACTTACTTAGAGAATAAGCCAAAGCCTCCGGTACAAATTAAGAAAGTTATTCAGGTTTTATTGGTTCGCACAACGGCGGAAAATGTCGTGCTGCGCACGGAAAGTGGCGGGACGTTGAATACCGATTATGTCCCGTTGGATACCCGCCCGGATTCGGGAATGGTTTCCAGAGTCCTGTTTTTGGCGGAAAAGCAAAAGGCGACAGAAAACCGCCATTTTGCGCAGCTCATTCAAACTGCCGCCGAGATGAACGGGGTCAGCATCCATGAATGCTATTTGAAAGACAATCTCTGCCTGGAATGCCCCCGGTGTGTTTTGTTCGGGGCTTCTTCGGTCTACAACAAGACCGACAATATCAACATCAAGCACCGGGTGACATACAGCGACAGCTTCTCGCTGCTGCCGACCGAACAAATTATCCGCACGCAGACTTTCAACAGTGTGGACGATATGCGCCAGAATGTCGGACAGGCATTGAATACGATGGATGTGGTTCGTCCGGGAGCGATGTTCCCCAGCATTGTGACGCTGGTCAGTGCGACACGGGATGAACTGGTGCTGATGCTAAAGACTCTCATGAGCAAATTGCAGTACGGCGGAAATACCCGTGTAGCCGGCCACTTTACGAACACCATCACGGGCATTATCGCCAGCACAGATGAGGTCATCACCAGCCTTGAATATACACAGGCGCTTTATGAAATGCGTGATGACAAGTCTGCGCTGCAAGAAAAGACCGCCAGCATCCTGCGCCGTTACAACGCCACAGCACCTACGCCGTCCAACGCAGTCATCTTTTCACCGCAGGAAGTCGAAGATTTACTCAAAGCAGTGCGGGAGGTTGCGCTGGATAAAGAATTTGTCCAGCGTATTTATAAAGACTCGGCGGAATATCGCAAAATTCAGAAAACGGCGAAATAGTCATGACGGGGAAATCAATCAATCTCAATGGTGTCCGGGTTTATATCGGACGGCTGCAAAATCACGGTTTGGTGCATTTCAGCTCGTCCGAAATGAACGGCGTATCGCAGACCTTCCCGTATTTTCATAATTCGGCTTTGAATTACGCCATCAGCGGTATGGAAAATTTTATTTCTACAGGAACCGTACCGGCTTATGCGCTCGACTGGGAAGGGGAGTTCATGCGCTTCCCAGTATACGTTCTTCCTGCTCACCCGCTGCACCAGCCGCAGTACCAGTTATTGAATAAAGCAACGGTGGACGATGTGCATATGACTCCGAACTGCATAGAGCGCATCAATTCTCCAAGTCTAATGATGGTTTCTTATTTGGATACATACTGCCAGCCAAGAGGGGGATTTTGGACGGCGGCATTTGTTTTTGAACCGGATTTCAATTTGCCAGCGGTTTTCCGGTTGGGGAAGCGAGATACGCCTATCCGGGCAAAATGGAAGCTGGTTGAAAACCCCGTGGTATTTTTTTCGGAAGATGCTGTCTCAGTTTCCCATCTGGTCAACCCGCTGGATGTCGCTGGCGATTTCCAGGAAGGCATTCCGATTGCGATGCCGCCGCATTTCCTGATGAACCAGGTGGTTATCGCCAATGACTATTTCCTACAATATAACGAGAAGGGTTCGATACATATCCCACAAATCGTATTGAAAAGGATTCATCTGCTATGAAAATTAAAGGCTATACCCTTTCATCTTTCAAATTTCCGCAAGCCTCCTTTCCGCTCTACGCGCATCAGATAAACGTGTTCGAGAATTGGGACAAGGAAGCCTTGCTCCTGCTGACCAAAACCGGGAGCGGAAAAACCGCATCTGCGACCCTGCCCATCATCAAAAATCAGGAGGCGGCTATTTATATCTACCCGACCAATGCCCTGATGAACGACCAGATGCGCTCCATTAAATTCATCATGGAACGGGAACACATCTCTTACCGGGAAGTTACACCGCAAAACATTGGGGAGAAGTTCGAACAGGAAACCTACGCCATTATCGAAGTCAATGCGGCGCGCCTGAAGGAATATCAGGAATTTTTCGGGGTCAAGAGCAACAGCGAAGTTCTGCTCCGGCTGATTAGGCTGGACAAGAAAAAGCTTATCCTGATGAACCCGGACATCCTGTACTATCTGTTGTCCCTGCGGTACGGCAGGGTCAGCGCGGATATTCTTTCACACCTGAGCGGATACTCGACTATCGTGATTGACGAGTTTCATCTGTATACCGGCGTGGAACTGTCGAACATCATGTTTATGCTGTTCCTGTGCAAGAAAATGGGGCTGTTCCAGCGGTTTGTATTTTTGTCTGCCACGCCAGATGATGAGGTGCTGGGGTATCTGGACAGGTTGTTCCATCCGGTGCAGATTTCACAGTCAGAAATTTCGGCCTATCCCTTTGCAAAACGGAAGGTTATCGCCCATACGGTCGAATTGAACCCGCTGGCAATTTTGGACGCTGAAGATGTCCTTAAGCTGATTGCTGAGAAAATTTTATCCTCGTACAAGGATATGCTCAAGTTGAAGCTCAAGCACAAAAAGCAGAACGTGCATGGTAGCTATGTGCCGATGGTCGTCATTCTCAATTCAGTCATCGATGCCATAACGCTGGAAGATTTGCTGGTCGAGGGCGGAATTGACCGGGGAGAAATCGGCTCCATTCGCGGGCTCGCATCGAAAGAGATGCGAGATGTGCGCGGCAAAACCATCGTCGTGGGTACTTCTGCGATTGAAGTGGGGGTGGATTTCCAGATGGACTGTCTTATCTTTGAGGCGGGGGATGTGGCTTCATTCATGCAGAGATTTGGTCGTTTGGGTCGCCATTCGCGTGGTTCCGCTTTTGTTCTGGTGGATAAGTTCCAGGAAATCGCCTTCCAATCTTTCGGTGCAGAGTTGAAGCGCAACCAGCTCGAATCTCTGGTCAAACTGATTTACCCGCACCAGAACGCCCGCGCGTGGTTTTTGAACACGTTTTCCGGCATGATTAGCGTATTCTCACAGACTCATTATTTCCTCAAAGTGCTGACCGAGGACAAGAAAGCCGATGCGGAAGAACGCGAAAGCCTGCGGAAATGGCTGTTCGGTCTGGTAGATGAATACGCCAAGACCATCGGTATTGACGCCACTTACAAAAAGACTTTACCAAAGCTGGAACGTCAGTGGTTCAGGGACTATTTGGATGTCGTGTCCTTCCGCAACTCGACTCCAAATATCGAGGTTTGGGATACCGCCGAGAAAAAGCGAGGGCGCACGCCGTGGAATTACGAAGTAGATATGCGGATGCTTCTGCGGCGGGGTGTGAATTTCCGCCGCGAAAAGGACAGACTCATTATTGATGGTTATGCCCGAAAAGGAAAACCCGTGTACGTTCAGAAAGGCTTTAGCGACCCCGGATTGATTGGTACGTATCAGACGACGCGGGACTTCGCCAAAGGCGAGGTAAATTTGCTGATTGATGGCGAGATTACACCTATCTCGGACATCATGTACCGGGAAAAACCGCATCTCTTTGTCGTCGCACCCCGCTCCATTCTGAAGTTTTTGGATTGGAAAATCGGCTGGTATTACTGCGGTAAGTCCAAGGGGAATATCATCGCCTTTGACGGTGATGCTCTGCTGATGCGAGAAATATATGCCCAATATTTCCACAACAAAAAATAGCAGCCGCAAGGCTGCTATTTTATTCTTATTGCTATCATTTATTTAGAGTTGGTATTTTTTTGTTTGATGGTGCAAAATGTTTCCAATCACTCATATCCGTTTCGAACTACGTGCAGAAACGGATATTCAACTGAGACAAAATGGCGGGGCGAAAATTCGGGGAGCAATTTACAACCGGCTAGCTCAATTTTGCCCTTTTTGTTTTTCCAACCAATATTTACCAGGGCATTGGAATTACTGTCCCGTCTGCCGGGTCATTGGACAGCACCCAAATGGCAGATTTGGTGGAACAGCGCCGAAGGCTATTTCTATTCAATATACGGGGGATACCACAATACACGCCGGGGAGACCTGGCATTTTGACGTTTTCCTGATTGGAAATCAAGATAAGTTTATCCCGTATCTGGTTTCTGCTGTCCAGCGGTTCAGTGATGGGGTGGGGGATATTGAACCATGTACCGGCAAACGTGGCAGTGCCGAATTGTTGGCCGCTAAAAGTATATATACTAATTATACTGATGATGTGATTGTTTACTCAAAAAATTCCGAAAAAATCAAAATTCCTCCAAAAATAGCCTTGGCAAATATTTCCGAAATTGCTATAATTAGTAATATATTAGAGTGGAATAATTGCACCAAAATGCGGCTTATTTTTCTCAGCCCGGTGCAAATCGTAGAAAACGAAACAATATGGCGGCACTTTAATAACTTCAGGACATTCTTCCACCGGCTGCTCGACCGGATTGCAGATTTAAACCGTTTGTACGGAAATGGAGAGGTTATACCTACAAAAAGTCTGCTGCATCTGGCGAATAGGGTGAAAGTCGTTGAAGATAACTGCCGGTGGTTGGCAGCGCCAGCAAGCTGCAACGTGAGAGACAAGCGACTGTCGCCCACGTCGGGGTTATCTGGTGATGTTGTTATTGAGGCAAAAGCTCCCGTTATCCGCCAACTCTATCCGTACCTGTACATTGGTCAAATGACGGGAGTTGGGAAAACGGTTAGCAAAGGCAATGGTATTTTTCGTATCTTTTCGGTAAAGGAGGGTCTTTCCCGGCCAACGATAAGCTCGGCCAACGATAAGCTTAGTACTGAATTTACAGAGAACAAATATATTTTTGAAACTTGAGGGTTATCAATGAACGTTTCGAATGATACAACCAACACAAGAAGCCGCCGAATTAGCGAAAGCATTTCCACTCCCCACGTCGGGGTGAGAACGGCGGCTAAACCGACGAGCATGAGTAAACCTCAGCTCATTACGATTTCCATCCTGGTTTTAGGGCTGCTTGTCACCGCTGCGCTGGCATACATCGCCTTCAGCGGTACCGACCTGCCGTGGAGTACGCAGACAGTCTCGCTGCCCATTACGGTAAAAGAAAACTTTTACCTGACGTTGGGGGATGGGCGGCAGATTTTCGTCAAGCGCATGGAATTTATCGATAATCCTGGCGCTAACATCGAAATCCCGATTGCTGGAGGCATTGGCAGCGATGAAGCCGCCCCTTTACCCTAGCCGCCCCTTCGAGTCCCGGGGGTGGGGCGGAACAGGTTCAACCGGAGCAGACCGAGTACCAACCAGCGGAAATATCGGCTGATTGTCAAGTCAGTCCGAAATTCCCCGAAAGGATTTTACGCTGGTGTACTCTTATAACCGAATATTCTGGCAAACACGGGCTAGACCCGAACCTGATTGCCGCTCTGATTTTGCAAGAATCTGGCGGCAACCCGGACGCTTATTCCAAAAGCGGCGCAGTCGGGTTGATGCAGGTGATGCCCCGCGATGGCAAAGCGGCATCATTCATGTGCAAAAACGGCCCGTGTTTTGCAAACCGCCCGTCAAGTGCTGAACTTTATGACCCGGAATTAAACATCAAGTTCGGCACGAAGATGCTGGCAGGGTTAATCAGCCGCGAGGGGAATATCCGGGACGCTCTGAAGTCGTACGGCCCTATGGATGTCGGCTATTATTATGCTGACATCGTTTTAAGACTGTACGAACAATACCGATAAGATACGACAATCAAAAAAGACCAGCGAACTGCTGGTCTTTTTTGATTCCATGAGTTATTTATTCGCTTTCGCCTTCCTGTTCTTCTTTCGGTCGCGAAGGTAAGGCCATAACCGGTATGTTCATCGGTGTGGTGCGCAAGAACTCGATAGTGTGATGGAGGACCGTGCCGCCGCTCGACTTACTGTACCCCATTACTTTGGCAGATTCGGAGACGATGCGGTTGAAGACCTCGGCCTCTTCTTCGCTCAGACCGTTCTGCCGCATCGTATTGAACAGCTCGGTAGCAGCCAGAATGTAGTTGCCTTTTTTGCTAACAAAGGCTTGGACAGCCGGGTTGCCAGCAATCTGACCTTCGTTGATAGTCCGCTGCAATTTGAGTGTAAATTCCCGGAGCGATTGTCTGGATTTCGGGTCGAGTTCGCTGATGACGTTGACGATACCAGCGATGTCCTGGTCTGGGTTTTGTGCATACATCGAAATCAGGTTGGCAAAATCGCCGCGCAGAGAGTTGTTGGTCAGATTGAAATTGCGCTTGATAGCTACACTCGGATTTTCTCCAACTTTGCGAGCATCGGCAACAGTGTAGAGAATATCCAAACCACTCAGGTTGACCTGAACCTGTGTCATCGCTTCCCACGCATCAACCATCTGCTGTCTTACCTGACTATCAGCCATCAAGTATCCCAGACCCCTTTCCTTCAGTACCGCATTAATTGTCTGGTACAGCGGAGAACCGGTGAAGTTGCCGTTTGCATCGGTAAAGGTTTCAAGCAGCTTTTCAGGCCCGACGGCAGAAAGCTGGCGGCGCAGGGCTTCCCTGAAGACTTGTTGGTTGATTTCCAGAGCATTATTAACTGGTGCAGACAGTTTTCCAGCCTGCTGTGCATCGACCAGTGACGACTGGACAAAGTTGTTGATTTTTTCCATGTTGGCTTCGCTGACTCGTCCGCCGAAGAGGTTTGCCTGCGCTTGTTGGACAACCTTCATCAGTTCTTCCGGGTTAGACACATCCAACGCTCCGCCTTGTGCCTGAATAATCTTCGTAATCTGGCTTCGCAGAGCATCTGCTGTTTTGTCATTGAGTTTTGGCTTGCCATTGACCACAAGCGCACCCATGCTCTTCAACATCGTACGGTTTTCAGGATTGCTAATATCAATGCTGCCGACAGAAGTCTGAATTGCATCCATGACCACGTTAACTGCATTGGACGAGTCTCGCACTGTGCGAGTACCGAGATTAAGAATAGCATTGGTCTTTTCTTCGCCCAAAACCTGCTGTAAGTTCGCCTTAATGGTTTTCTTTTCCTCCGCACTGGCGTCAACATAGGTTTTGCCCAGTTTGGCAACTTCTTCGCTGTTGACCACCCGAAGTTTGTTTTCATTACCGGCAATTTCAACACCGTTTGCCAGCTTGTTGTTATCCAGCAGGGGGGTATCCGGCGAAACCTGCCCACGAAGTTCGTTGACGATTTTGTTCTGCGGTCGATTAAAGCGACCTTCTAGCAGGTTGCTCGGGCGTTTGTCGCCGCCAGGGATGCTCGCGCGTTCTTTGACCATGTTGAAATCTTCAACTGCTTCAGGATTGCCCAATGCCGCTTCACGCTGCAAACGCCCCATTGCATTTTGCTTGAGACGATTCGAGGTCATCAAAAGCGATGTTAGACCGCCACCGCCGGGAGCGCGCACACTAGCACCTGTCAGCAGCATGTCTTGCCAGCCAGAGTATTTTATCGATTCACCCAGCGTCAAATCATCCGGGCGGCTGCTGGTTATGGCACTGAGAGCTGTCACCATACGGCCGGCCTTGGATTTACCCAGCGCAGCACCGCCCATGAATGCTGCTGCCTTCCCTGCCTTTTCGCTGATGTCCTTCAGCTTGGCTGCGACCTCCATGCTCTTTGATGCGCTGAAGGGAGATTGCGCCCCCTTTACAGTTTCTTCAGCCATTTTGCCTAAACCGCCAGCGATGGCCGCCGTTCCCAGTAAAGCCGCAGATGCGCCACCTGTCGCAATCGCCGCGCCAACGGAAGCGGCGGTTGAAACCGTCCTGGCAACGCCTCTGGCGCTTTCCGTATAGGCATCAGTCACGCCCATGAGACCAACGCTTGTGAATGCTCCATTAATCGTGAAGTCCAGAATGGACGTGAATGGTCGATAAACCATAGAGACCGCCGCCAGCCAGAAAATGCCGCCAATGACAATCAATCCCGCAAAGCCAGCAATGGAGTAGGCGACATACATAAAAATGGGGATGAGAGTCGACAGAATAATCGTGGCGACAAGTACCTGGATATAGCGGTCAAGAATAGACACCCAATATCCCTGTGTGCGCCCGAAAAAGGACATCAGAACGCCAATCGGGATGCAGGCAAACAGGACAATCGCAGATAAGTCAAGAATGAGATAGGAGACGCCTTCAAGTAAAGCGATAAGTCCCATTAACGCACCAGCAAAAGCAGTTACTAGACTGGGGAATAACTTATCGTTGGCCAGACCGGTGAAGTCTCCCATCCCCATGGTCAGCCTCAGTTGGCTGGTGTAAGCCTCAAAAAAGTCATTTTTAAAAGCTTCGGGCGGGAATTTTTTAAGCTGGTCTTTGCTAGAAATACCGACCAAAGCGCCGGTGTAGTCCGCCAGCGATGTAAATCCACAACCAATTCCGCGGTTGGTAGTACAGCCAGCACCGTCTACGTCAGAAGGATTGCCATTCGAATCGTAGCCGAACCTTGCGCAAGTGGGATTGTTGGTTTCTTGCTCGGCTGGATACCTTTCGGAAAGGCTTGCATCTCGGCAAACGGGGACGATAAACCCTCTGATGGAAAAATCCGCATTTACGCCGTTCTCGCTGTTGAGGTTTTCGTTGACCAGCCCCAGTACACTTGCCGACAAACTTTCGCCGAGATGAATGCGCAGGCTTTCAACGTCTTTGAGAATTCCAAAAGAGCTACCAATTAGCAAAACTGCCAGAGAAGTATTGACGATGACGTTTTTGATATTGACCCATCGGGATGACGATGGCAAAAAGATAGAGAAAATATAGCTTAGTCCATACAGTGAAATGGCGATGAATAAAACCAAGACAAATAAGCTACCACCTGGCACGTTGGAAAATCCGATAGCTTGAAACATAGTGGTCAAGATGGCGTCCAAGAATGTGCCATGTATGAAGTAGCGAAAAGCGTTGATGCCTCCCGCAATAATCAAAGATACTTGCGTGACACCTAAGAACATGGCGTCGAGCAGGGCTATCACGATGAACAACAAAATAGCCAACAGAATAGGAATTCCCATAAACTATTTGTCTCCTATATTCCTAACAAAATGCTTTATCTTTTTTATGACGAATTCGGGGAATGACACGCAAAAATCGCTTTTTTATTTGTCAGGGACGGTTTAAAACAAAAAACGGCTTATCAAAGCCGTTTTTTGTTTAGGTTATTGGAAACCGGATGGAAATTAGTCGCCCGTGATAGCCCCGACCGAGTTGGTCAGGGTGGTGCCAGCGGTCGAAGCGGCGTTATTGACCTGACCACCAGCGGCCTTCACACCGGCCTGGAATTTGGACACGAACAGCACACCCAGAGCCACGAGGAGCAGACCGAGGATAACAACCTGCAAAACTTCCATACCTTCACGATTTTTCAGAAACATAAGAAACCTCCATTTTGGTTTTGTTGGTTTTTGAATGTTCTACACACTAAAGACGGTTATGGTCTTCAAAAGAATGGCTTGTCCAATTTTTCCGGACTTTTTTTTCAAAAATGCACGAGCCATCTTTTGATATTTCCGTTTAGCGATAGCGAACTTCGTTCAGTGTACTCGTTCCACCCCACTGTGCCGTCTGGAAGGGCAAACTACTGAGAGTGTCCGGGTCATCAGAGGAAGTCGCAACGGCGATTTTGCTCGGATTGACCCGTGTAATAAAGGTGTCTATTTGGACTGTTTCAAACCAGTTGTACTGGAAAAACGGTGCCATATCCGAGTAGAGCATAGCTCCCGAAAAGATTCGGTTCGGCTCAAGCAAGATGCGTTCTGTTGGCTTCAGGTCTCTGGATACATACAGGCTTAGGTTGTAGCCGGTATCGCTCGGGTATTTTTGTTTGGTTTTTAGGTCAAATACAGAAAAGGTTGTATAGGGGACATCGATGTTTTCTCTGCCCTTCATAAACCGTCTGGGGAATATCCAGAAGAAAACGACCTTTTGTTCGCTTTTCGCATAGGTTAAATGCACCTGCGGGATGTACGCCGGGTTTCCGTAACTGTCCTTGCTGACGTAATCCTGAATATCATTGATGAGATACACATTTTTGTCTACCGCAGGATTGCCCTCATCCCCGAACTGTGTATACAGGACTTTCGTGCCGAGCGGCCATGATAATCCTAAAACGTTGCTCTGGGTAATATCCATCCCGAAGCGGGGCAAGGTATCCGAATAACGAACTGCTTCCGCCTGTACCGAACCATGAAAATCCCAATTGGCAAGGTCAGTGCTGCTGTAAACTGAGATAACCCCGTCAGCATCCTGCACGGCAAGATAGGTATCCTTGAAACCGGAAATGAAGTCCAGCATCAGCACTCGTCCGGTATTGATTTGGGCATCCTTTTTTAGCCATTCATCCCTAATGGTGTCGTAATAGTAAAAGTCCACCTTGTTATCGTAGTATACAGCCAGCGCAGAGTGCGGATAGCCGTTCAGCAGAATAACACCGCCCTTAATGCGTGGCGCAGGATAGCTGGTTTGGATGTCGAACTTTTCTACCGGGTAAACGGGGGAGTTGTTTTTATCGTAACCATAGGCGTTGAAGCCGACACATCGCAAGATTGAGCCTTCCTGATAGAAAATCCAGTAAGACCCGTTATATTTGAGGTTAGGAATGACCGTAGCGACGGTGATGCTTTTGTCGGTAATTTTGTAACCGCTAATTGCATCCTGAATGCCGTGCCAGAAGGTTAGGAAGGTCTCCCTCGACCTTGAAAAATTGGGTTCCCATGCAGTGACAACGGCTATCTCATTGTAATAATACGTTGCGTCCAGGATAGTTGAAGAACCCGCTTTTTCTGTAAACGCATTGTAGCCAGTAGTTGACGTTACCGGAAAAGCTAAAAAGTCCAGAAATCCCGTTTCGTTCCCTGCTTCTTTCCTGATTTTGATTTGTGCTTCAAGGCTGTCCATCGTGGGTGCCCATGTTGGGGTAGGGGTTCGGATGTTCCATGTTGGCGAGGGCGTTACGGTTGGAGTCGCAGTCGGCGGTGGCGTAGGCGTCCCTGCCCCCCCCTGATGCAGTGGAGCTGCGGATACTGCTGGCGCAATTAGGGTCAACAGCAGTCCGGCGATGACCAGCGCAGAAATGATAATAATGAGTATTTTTCTAGCCATTATGCGCACCTTTCTGTTTGAACAATTATCGACTTAATGACGCTCCAATTGTTTGCATGACAATTTGAACAGGCTGCGGAATAGTCTGCATTGTTCTTAAAACAATAGACGATTCAAAAACCGAATCGTCTATTGTTGTATGTTTTGGGGTAGGGCGGCTGTCAACCGCCCGTCCAATTGAGTTATTTAAATAACCGGTTTATGCTTCCGGCAAATCGACATCTACGATGACCGAAAGGTTTTCGCCGGTGCGAATTTCCATTGTCCCACCCGCCTGAGCAATTGCAGAGTGGGCGAGTGAAAGCCCAATTCCGATACCGCCTTCTGTAGACGAATGGTTCTCAAAATCCTTCGCTGTTGCGGTAATTTTGAACTTCTCAATCACCTTCGGGTCAATCTTTCCTACATTGCGGAACAAGAACTGGACGGTATTTTTGGTTGGGCGTGGACGGTAGGTGATGTCCACTGTAATCAGTGTGCCGGGGTTGGAATACCGGACAGCGTTTTCCATGATTTCATACAAAGCCTGCTGAACAACGCTGTTACAAATTACTTCTTTCTGCTGGACATCTTTTGACTCTATCCTTAGCGATACCCGGTTGTGCTTCGATTTGGCAATCGATTCGAGGTTGCGCTGATATTCCATCTGAAGGTCTTTCGCAATATCAATGACCTTCTTAGCATATTGCCCCTGTTTTTCGTCGCTATTGCGGTAGATAATGGTTTCCGCATAAGCCGCCATTTTGGCGACCCGGCTGCTAATGCGCTCCACCGCAGTTTCTATATTGTTTAGGCTCTCTTTTTTCATCTTTCCAGTATGGCGGAACATGAACAATTCGCCTTTGATAATAGCGATAGGGGTTTGCAGCTCGTGCATGACGATATTAACAAGGTTCACAATCTGGTTGTAAATCAGCGAGTGATAAATCGAATTGTTCTGGTCAGCACGAACTGAGCGGTTTTTGTAGTAATTGATGGTGCAGATGTTTTCCAGGATATAACGAGCAGACGAAAAAACGATGGCGGGTGAGTCCTGCGGCTTGATTTTTACCGGGATGGTCAGACACCAAATGCCAAGCAGTCCTTTTTCATCGTTGATAAGAGGATAGACAATCGTTCCAGGCAATTTGATGTGTCCGAACTCTGCCAGTTTTTTCAATTCATTTTCGAATAACACCCTGCGGTCAATTCCGAAAAACTTTCGGACGACCTCGTTTTTGGGTAGCTTGATGTCGCCGTACTGCGACACGGAGTAGGACACGACATCATCGTTATCGATTACGAAATTAACTTTCGCAAAACCAGTTTCGACATCGTTTTCGTAGGTCGTCAGATAGATTTCGCTGTCTGCCTTGCCCCCGAATTCTTTGCGAATAAAGTTCAAAGCATAATCCTGGAAAGCAACCAAATCGCCGTTTGATTCTTGCAAGATGTTTAGCAAGCTGGATTCCTCATCATGGTAAATCAGGTGATTACCTTTTTCCCATAATCCAATCAGCTTGAACGCAAAAAACAAACATATCAACCAGGAAACACCGATGATGAGATAAAACATCTCATCATCGGTGTGGAAGTATCGCATGAAGATGGATAGAGCAGGAACAGCACTTGCCAATCCAATCCCATAGATGACCATCATGGCATTGATTTTGATTTCCCGCTTCATCCGTATCCTCGATGTTTTTTACGATTAAGATGGTAAGAAGAAGCTGTAAGCAACCAGCCCGACCAGAGCAAGGAACATGATAATCATGTACGCAATGCTGGTATAGAAGAACCATTTCGGGATAGCGATATACCCCGGCTTGATGCCCGTATTGGCTTTAGAGCTGACTTCGAGTGCATCCGGTTCTTCATCGGGCGTTTTCATCATTTCATCCTCATCTGCCGGTTTTACCTGCTGAATGCGAGGCCGTGATGTCGGTGATGCACCAGCAATCGGAGAGATAGCCGGACGATAAGGGGTTTTTTCGGCGGGTGTATCATCAATTGTGAACGACCAATCGTCATCACCACCTTGAGTTACCGGCTTGGAAGAGGGGTTTTCTTCTATTTCAAAGTCCAGCACGAACTCTTCGTCTTTTTGGTTATCGATGCCTTCAATGGCGAACGCACCGATTTCGTCCTGCTTCTTGACAGCCGGTACTACCGCGCTGGCAGGCTTTTTGTTGATTGGCTGAGCCGGCCGCTGTGTAGAAGGTTTGGCGGGGCGTTGCCCTGTAGCAGGTTTCGCCGCCGTGCTTCGGCCACCAATCTGGAACTTTTTCACCGGCACCGCCATGCTCTTTTCACCTGTCTGCTGCGGCTGTGCAGGTTTTTTCACAGCGGGTTTTTGAGGCTGTCCGGTCTGTGTCGCAGAAGCGGGCTTGGCAGCAGGTTTGGCTGGCGTTTGTGGTACAGGCTTAGAAGCGGGTTTCTGTGCAGGGGCAGGTTTTGTTGCTGGTTTGGCTGCGGGTTTTCCTGCATTCTGAGCGGCGGGCTTCGGTTTGGCTACTGGACGCTGCCCGGCAGGTGCCTGTGCGGACGGCTTGTCCTGTGGTGTACCGGCAGGGTGAACAGGCTTTCCGGTTGCAGCAGTAGGCTTCTGAGCTGACGGCTGTGCCTGTGCCGGACGCGCCGCTGGTTTGGGCTGTGCTGCGGGTTTCGGCTGAGACTTCACCGGTTCCGGTTTGGGTTTAATGACCTTAGGTTGTTCTGGCTTCACTGGAGTAGCCGCATTTTCATCAGAACTGAAATAATCTTCTTCATCGGTAGATTCCGCTTCGTCGTTCTCATACATAGATTTGACGTTGTTGAAAAACGTGTCCAAATCTTCATCTGGCTTATCGTCTTTCATGCTGCGGGCTTCTTCCAGTGGGTCGCGCCCAAAAGCATCTTCATCATCACCATCTTCAAATTCCAACTCATCAGAAGAAGACTCTTTTGCGCCGATGGTGAACGTTTTTTTCGGAGCAGCTTCCTCGGAAACAGATGCATCGATTTTCCGGGTGAACACATAATCGTCAAAGTCCGGCAGTTCATCGATGACCTCATTATCCTGTGGAATGTACTCGGAAAAATGATTGGTCACAATAGCCCGCAAAGTCGCATCAATAGGGTGCTGAGATTTGTTATATGCCCCATTGAACACGCCACCGGTTGTGTACCGCTCCATGATGACGTTGGGATTGAGCGCCGTGAAAGCATAAATATACATATCCTTCCGACCGGGGAAAGCCCGGCGAAGTTTTTCTGCCATCTCAACGCCGTTGATTTGACCTTTCTGCATCATGATGTCCAGCAGCCACACTTTTGCAGAAAGGTTTTTTTCATTTACATCCCTGAGCGCCTCATCAGTGGAGTTGTAGGTCTTGATTTTTAGCGATGTTCCAATTTCCTCGAAAATGAGTTCCATGACGTTGGTAAACATCGTCGTCATGAAGGTCTCATCATCGATGCAAATGATGTCGTATTGATATTCACTCATACGGAAAGCAACTCCTCGCATTGAGAATAAGGGTTCTTTATTAGGACGAATATCTTTCCGATTTGACAAAACAAAAGGGACGTTTCACGCATCCCTTTTGTTTTCATGAGAATATCAGATTATGTGTTAGGCATTTGAACCGATGCGCCACTGCTATTCGCCAGTGCTACAACTCCAACCGATTGTGTGGGAGAGTCCGAGAGCATCGAACACGGCTGAGACAATCGCCGCTGCCAGAGCGATAATTGCGATGCCTATCGCCAGCTTCTTCAGATATTCTCGCGTCTGGCCGCCGGCCTGTGGGTTGAAGATTTCATAAATCTGGATAAGGCCATAGAAAAGCAGACCACCGATAGCACCGATGAAGGTGAGGTTGCCAACCAACTCCGATACTTTGCAGAGGAACGTTTCGATGTCCGCTCCACCTGTACCGCCATTGCCGCCAGAGGCAAGCGCCATCATGGGCAAAACGAGCAGCCTGTGTGTCCACTGGTTGTAGACAGCGGCGTCCATCATCCCTTTGACTTTTTTGACCACATTCACCATCTTAGTTTTCTCCTTGTTGAAGATAGAAAATAAAGCTAATCAAAAGACGCAAAGCCATCATATTTGGCATTTTTCGCTACGGTGTAGCGGTTGGTGCAGGAGTTTCTGTCTCATTCTGCATTTCCAATGAGTAGTTGTTATTGCCGATAACCATCTGAATGGCGTTCACGTTAGAAAGGTTGATGTTGACCGAGTAGCTAATATCAACCTGCGTCAAAGACGGTTGGAAGTAAACCGGGGCGGTCGGCAGAACTGCTTCGCCATTGACCAGCAGTTTGCAGTTTCCACACAGCTCGGGCTGTGCATCCGCCAGCATCTTATACGGAACGTGAACTACCATCAGCTTGTTCAATGGCTGGTATTCAGCGCTCATTTGAGCGGCGTCAATTGCAACGTACTCTAAAGGTTGGGGCGGGACAATCTGCCCGGATACAGCATATTCCATTCCGTCTGCATTTACAGTGAAGGTGAAATCAATGGTGGAATTGGATTTCAATGTGTAGAACGTAACCTTCAGGTTCCCCGCCGCGTAATCCGGGATAACTTCATCCGGGGTGTAGGTCATGCCTGCTTCGAGTTCGTAAATGCGCAGGGTCAGAAGGTCAAGTTCTTCCGGGTTGATAGGCCGGATGTAGAAAACAACCTTCATGTAAGTGTCATCATTCGGAACGAGGAAGGCGCGTTCAGTAATGCTGGCTACCACATCACCAATTTGGAACGGGGTATTGTCGCCAATATAGCTGACGGCGTTTGCGGTCTTATCGCCACTGACTTCCTTGATGTTGTTGACGTTTTCATCTTGGTCAGGAATTGCCACAATCATGCGCCGGGTCGGAACATTCAGCAGCTTGCCATCCTTGTCGCGCTGCCCGAAGAAAATTATCGTCAGCTTCGGCTCGTTCTGGCGAAAAATCGTGGTGTCCGTCATGTTGACTTCAGTGATGTTTTGGATGGTATAGGTGGCGCTGCGTTGCCCAAATTGGACAACCAGTTTATCGCCCGCAGCAGCTTGACTGAAGTAATTTTCAAAAGCCTCGTAGCGGAAACCGATAATCGTATTGACCACGCTACCCTGCAACCAGCAGGCGGTATTCGGGGCGGCTTTTGAGAAGTCGCACCACATACTGCCCCGCTTGATGAGTTCATCAACAGAATCATTTACAAAGACCTGTACATCTGCAACCCCGTTTTTGCCTTTAATGACAAGTGCCTCGGGGCGGGCATAGCTGCTGGTGAAGTTCTGCTTGGAGTTCTTGATGTCAATGGAGTAATCCACTGGTGCCTGAACGACCACGGTCGGCTCGGGGGTTGCCTTTTCTCCACCGCCAAACTTTAGCCCACCGCTTTTGGCAATCCACAGCACAATCAGAATGACAATGGCGATAGCAATCGGAGCAATACGCTTGATAAGGAGCTGATTGCGGTCGCTGACCTCGGCAATCTGCTGCGCTTCTCTGGGCGACCGGAAGTTAGTGGCGTTCCTTCCAGCGTTGTCGGAAAGAAATACTTTTTCACCCGTTGGGGTAATAGTCATACCATGCTCAACTTCCGCCAGAATGCTTTTCAGCACAGCCACCTTTTCATCAGCCGGGGAGTCGGCAGTGATGCCAGCGTCCCGGTAATAATCCCCGATATACCTATCCCATTGGGCTGTTAGTTCGTTATAAACAGTATCTTGAATGTTCATAAAAGTTATCTCCTAGTCGGAAGGTGTTTCGCTTACGGAATGACAGAACTGTGCGAAAAATTCGGCACTTTGATTTCGAATTCCGGTGATGAATTCGCTGAGAACGCGGCGTTTATGTTGAGCAAAGGAATAATAAAGTGATACTGGCTGGGCGTATCTTTCAAGGTCATCGAGATTTGCCCCAGTTCGTTGGTCTCAATGACTTTGACGATTTTCTTCGTCTTCGTATCCTGAATGAAGATTTTGATGCCCGCAACGCCTTCGTCCAAGTCGATTTTGCCATTCCCATTGATGTCATTGAACACAGCGAAGCTGTACTGGTAAATCTTTGTGTTCGGAATAACCGGAGTCGGATTTTGAACACCAGTCAACTTGACCGCGAATGGAATGCTCTGCGGAAGCGGCGTGGGGGTCGGCTGAGGAGTAGCCGTAGGCGGGGTTACAACACCGCCCGAGGGCGGAGAAGGCGGAGTTGTTGGGGCAGCAGTCGGCTTGGGCGGGTAGCCTAGACCTGTTTTGCAGCGGAAGGTGTACTGGACTGCGCCAGCAGCAGGGTCGACGACAGTTGGGTTTTCCAGAGCAACCTTGAAGAAAATCTGCGTATTCGCCGGAACGTTGTGCAGAACCACACGAGGGTTTACCCCTTCATAGTTCGTGAAAATGTCCGGGCGAATTTTGTCGCCGTAATCGCCGCGACCGGCAACATGGCCGTAAATCACCAGGTCTAAGTTAGAACTTGTGCTGACCGCTTCGCAGTGCATGTCCATGTCTTTCGGAGCAACAAACGTGAAGTAGTCCTCATCCGGGTTTTGCAGAGTGCTGAACATGGTTAGACCGGTGATTTCCTGGTCATAACCAATCACCGTTGCTTTATCTTCCGAGTTGTTCGGTTCGAGACTATCTTCCGTACCCCGAATTTGCGGGACATAAGCAAAGTGGAACGAGTATGTTCCAAACTTGCTGTAATCGGCATTAGGCTGGTTGCCGTAGATGTCGAAGTACACTATGGCCGGGGCATCAACTGCGAACTGAATTTGCGGGTTCACCGGGCCGCCGTCATTACCAACGACATAGGTTTCGGTGCGGCCGTCCTGATGGATAATTTTTACCTTCATGTCGGGGTCAATCAGGGTGTCATTTGATGAAGTAACAACCCCGGCGTATTTGCCTTTGTCAATATTGACCTTGAAAAAGTCGTGGTCGCCAGCCGTTAGGGTCAGATTTTCAATTTTCTGACCAGCGACGATGGCGGTCGCGGTTTCTTCCGTGTTATTGCTGTTGGGGAATACGTCATACATATCATTCCCGCCAGCGGTTGTATACATAACGCTGAGAGAATAAGAACCATAAGCCGTGTAATCTACGTTCTTATCAGCGCCGGAAACGCAGACCTTTACTGGAAGGTTGTTGGTGATATTCGCTTGAACCAGCGGGAAGCTGCCATTTCCATCTGACCGCAAAACCTGACCAACGATTGAACCTTCGAGAGAAGTGCAGTCGTTGGCGCTTGTCCCCTGTCCCTGATAGATGCCGACATTCAACGCAATCGCCGGGTTGCTAGGTTTGACAGAGAATGTATAAAGCCCCTGCGACAGCGTAAAGGTGAACCAATCCACGTCGCTCTGACCGATGGTCAGACCGGCGTACTCATAGTTCGGAACCAGATAAGAAGCGGCTTCCCATGAGTTGTTCGGTTCGTAAACGTCTGCTGGCGGAGTGGTTGGGGTCGGAGAAACGACACTCTGAACAACGACCACATCCGCTTCTGCAAAACCGCTGGTACCGCAGGCGTTTTCTGCCCGTACCCAAATGTGATAGCGGTGGTCGAGCGTGAAGCGGAACGGATAAGAAGTTGTATTACCGATATTTTCAATTGGCGCTTCCACCGTGCTTCCCAAATCCTGCACCTTGATGGAATAAGACGTAGCGCCCGGAACGGGCTGCCAGCTAATCGTTGTGACGTTGGCTTGAATTTGTCCGTTGGGTGTTAGCCCTTGCGGGACATTCGGTGGTGCGGTGCAGGTTTGTGCCTGTGCGACAACAACCGGTGTGCCAAGCGCTCCTAAAGCGATAAAAAACGCAAGAAAAATACTGACCAATTGCTTCATATAAAGTATTCCCTTTCCCAACAGCGAAATGGTTGTTGATAAATGATGATTATTCGCTCCGATATGCAAAATCACCGATTTTCCCGTCCTCCAAATTGGAGAGACGTTTATGGAAAATTTCATTGGGCATATCATCGGACTGGACTTAGTGTTTTCAGGATTGAGCGGTTTTTCTGTTTTCAAAAACAACAAACTTCTCGCATATGGATTGCTCAATAAAAAGACGCAATCGACAACAAATGCGCAGGAGAAAGTAAAGCATTCCCTGTATCTTGCCGACCGGCTGTACCAACTTTTTTCCAAAATCAATAACAACCAGACCGTTTGCGTGATTGAAAAATCAGACTGGCATCAGAAAGGGGGAGAAAAGAAACGGGTTTACGTCAAAGGCAGATGGGTGACGAAGGTCGTCAACGCACAGTCAGCCGGGCGTGAACGCAATGCCCTGAAATCGCTGGCATTGTCCCGTGGGGTGGTCGTGAGTCTCCTGCTGGCGATGGATGGGAAGATTACCCCCTATTACATGACAGTTGACGATGTGCGCGGGGCGCTGCTGACATCCAGCCGGGCGAAAGAAGCGATGTTCCAAAAAATCCGACAGCTTTATTTTCTGGATTTGGAAGAAACCACTGAAAACATGAACATCACGGATGCGATTGCCCTGCCGACAGCATTTTTGAAAATTAGCCAGCTTCCTAACGGAAATGCACGAAAAGTCAAACAGGCGAAACAGCTCGCCCATTCTCGTGGAGCGATTGGGGCTTTCATGCACGCGATAAACGATATGGGATTCACCAATTATGGGGAGACCCGGACGCTGTACCAGCCGGAAAACGTTCAAAAACTGGCGCAAATCCGCAAGCCGCTGATGGAGTGCAATAAAAAGCACATCCTACGGCCGCAGGCCGCAGCGGAAGATTATTTTGTATCGGTCGATGTTTCTGCCCGGCATCCGGGGGTTGTGGTCGGCAGTCCGGCCGAAAACGGCGCAATCAATCTGGCGTTCCATAAAACCTACGGACTGGAAAAGAAAATGCCGGACACAGCGGATATTAGCTATGAACTGCTGGTCGCTGCCAACCTTTTGCTGTCTTTAGCATCTGTTTATGCACTGTATCCGCTGAAGGGAATTGTCTTTGAATATTCCGACTGGCATCGAGCCGGGGCAGGGCTGGATTACCAGATTGACATCAAAGCGATTAACAGCCTGTTTTTCACCTACGGTGTCCTGATGGGGTTGGCTTATTTTTGGAATATCCCCCTGTATGCAGTCAATGCAACCGATGCCAAAAAACTGCTGTGCGGCAAAAGAAACGCCACTAAAGCAGATGTTAAAAATTATATAAATAAACGCTATCCACAACTCAAAAATGAACATACCAGAGATGCGGCGCTCATATTGGAATATTTTTTAAAAAGCCAATCGCTATCATATAAAGGAGGTAATTAGTTTTTTATAGCAGGAGCGATTGGTTCAATGGATTATTACTGTGGATATTATCGGACGCCTACCAAGGTGCAGCCTGTTTCGATGTGGAAGCAGTTTAGCCATATTTCCCGGTTCAAAAAATCGCATTCGCTGGCTGAATCTGATTTTGTATCTCCGTTTTTGTATTGCGATGCGGAAAAGGTTAACTACACCCGCATCGTTGCTCCGCTGGATAGGCATGAAAAAATTGCTCAAAGCAGGCGAGAGGTTGAACGGGTGAGCGAACTGGTAAAGGTGCAGACTTTCCGAGAGTGGGTGGATAAAAATGCCCCGGAAAGCATAGACGAAAATGTTCATTTCCATATCGTCACGCCAGTCATCATCAAATTTATTGACATCAACGTTCACTTCAAAGACTGCCCTAGTTTCTATGACCTTTTGACTGCCGTACGCGACAGCAGCCGCCATATGATGCTGTATGACGGCTTCCCCGCTTCTTCCGTCTTCAGGAATAAATGCCTTTACCTAATGCAACACAAAACGAAAGGCGTTTATTCTTCAACCACAACCGTCCCTGGATATGCCCGTAATTCAAAAACAATCAATGCCGACATTGGCAATTTGCATCTCAACTTATCTGACATCTACCGGGCAAATCCAGACAGTCGCCAGGTCATCGGCTATCTGATGTACCTGATGAATATGCTGGTTATTGGGGAAATGGGTTTGGGAATGGTTTTCCCCTATCAGGCGGATATTGAACCCATTCCAGAACTACTGGACAGCTTGGGACGGATGTATGTCGGTCTCCAACTCAATGATTATTACCCGATTATTTATCAGGTCAAATAAAGGCACGTATGGCGAAAACAAAAAAGTCGGAAACTATCCAACTCGTTTCGTTTGATACCCCTCTTGAATCATACAAGTTCGGGAAACCGTATCTCGAATTGTTCAAGCGGAGGGGTTTTACGGCGGTTGGGCATTTTTTGTCTACGCCGCCGAAACAAATTCTGTTTTTTGAAAAGAACTTCAACCCAGAAGCGTATTTGTACACCTATGCGGCGCTGGTGCTGAAGGTGAACGAAGTTCATGCCCCGGAAAACAAAAATTTCCTGATTTTGAGCGGGAAAGATTATTCCGGGCATACGTACCGGGTGCTGACCTATCAAAAAACGAAGTGGAAGAATATTTTATGGTCGCTGCTGGCAAAGAAGTCAGAAGTTACCATGATTGTCTATGGGCTTCTTCGCAAGGATAACAGCTATTTCAAAAATAAGGCGGATTACTTCATCGAGGGACAGTATATTGACCTGTACTCGCAGAAACGAATTGCGACCCCGATGTATCTTTCCGACTTTTCGGATAATGAGAAGCTGACCAAAACCGCCGCAACACTGCTGGAAAAGGTCGCCTTCTCTGATTCGCTTCAGCCGTATCTCCCCGGCATTTACCCAGACATGGGAGCGATGCTGCGCCACCTGCACCAGCCGACTTCGCTGGACGAATGGTATCTTGCTGTGCAACGGTATCTCATTATGGCGCTGGTGTATTTTTATATGCGGCGCGACCAGTCGATACCTCTGCTGACTGAATACGAAACTCCGCCGCGCCCCATCCATGCGCAGTTCGATGAGCAATCCGCCGCTGGACTGCCGTTCCAATTGTCCGAATCACAGAAAACGGCTGTAAAAAACGTGTTGGCTTCACTTGCGCAGGAAAAGTCAACTGTTCATTATGTGATGGGGGATGTGGCTTCCGGGAAAAGCGTGGTTGCTTACCAAAGCGCCAGTTCCATTGTACGCGCGTCTGTGGAAGGCAAACCCGCTCGGGTCGTACTTCTCGCCCCGACAATTATTCTCGCTACGCAGCACTACCGGGATTTCATCTCGTACTATCCTGATTTAAAGGAAAAGACCGTTCTTATCACAGGAAGAACGAAGGTCAAGGACGTTGACCAGTTCCAGGTCGTGATTGGTACGCACGCCCTGCTGACCCGCCCGGATATGGATGCCGACCTGCTGATTATTGACGAACCGCAAAAATTCGGCATTGGGCAGCAAAAGTGGAAAAAGCCGACCCATTATCTATTCCTAACCGCCACACCGCTTCCCCGCTGGACGGCGCTCCTGCTGGCGAATGCCATTCCGTGCAGTGAGATTGAACCCCGCCCGCGCGATGTAACACTGGTGCCGCTGGCGATGAGTGAGGAAAAGCTGCGCCTTTTGCTATCTAAACTCCCGCCCGATAAACCGAAGATGATTGTCGTTCCTCGCATTTCTGCGGAAGGCGTCCACATGAACCTTGAAGAAGTCAAAGCGGTTCTTGATGATATGGGTATCGCCTATGCGACCGTGCATGGGAAAATGAAGGATGCCGAGATACTGGACGAGATGGAACGCTTCCGAAACAAGGAGGTAAGCACCCTTTTGGCGACGCAGATGGTGGAAACCGGGTTGAATATCCCGGAACTCAAGTACCTTGTTTTGATTGGTGCAGAATCCTATGGCAATCTTAACCTGTACCAGCTCACCGGACGGGTAGGGCGAAATGGCGAACAGTCGTTTGTATACCTGATGACCTATGCACTGGACAGGATGACCAATTTCGCCAAAACTGTGAAAACCGGATACGATGCGGCGAAGTTGGATTTGTTGCAGCGTGGGGCGGGGTGCATGGATGAAACCACACAGAGCGGGCCAATCAAAATCCCGTTGGCAGAACGCATGACTCAAGACACCATCGATGCTTCCATTCAGGTCTACAAAGAATTGCACAAAAATGCTGTAGACAAAGAAAAAGTATTTTCGGAGCTGTCACAGTTCTTCGATAAATATTTCTAATTTTCCATCCAAATTGCGAAATCGGGTGATTGTCCGTCTTTTTTCTGACAGATAATCACCCGTTTTTTTATATACAAAAACGCGAAATGGAAATGGTTTCCGTCTTTGAAGTACGCAATTTTCATCAAAAAAATGGAGTGATAAGAAGATGACCGAAAATAACAAAAGGGCTTCTATCAAAATCATCGAGGCCAAGAGGCCTAATAAGCCCCATATTATTAATCCGTTGGCCATGGGGGATGCAATGAAGAAAATGAATCTTTATTACGTCCCATCACTGGTTGACCCTGACTTAACCCCAGAAGAAATGCTCCGCAAGCATCAGGAACGCCTGGAATATAACGGCTCTTTCCGTGACGGCTATATTTTCCGGCAGTTCGTTCTGGCGGCTGAGACTCTTGAACAGCAGGAACAGCTTTACATCGCCATCGATGACAAGGTGCCTTACGATGAAAAGCCGAAGGCTCTGCAAGAGATTTGGGACGAAATGCTGGTCAGGAAGCGCCCGACCTATATGTTCGCCACTGTGACACGGGCGGCTCGCATTGATACCTTTACCTTCCTTCCGGTTTGGCAGATTCTCAAGCGCAATGATGAAACTGAAGACAATACGTTTGTCGTCCGGGTGGGCGTGCCTGCTGAGGAAGTCGGTATCGAGCATGAGCTGCCTTACGTGGTCTTTTCTGCGGCGCACATGCAGGAAGCCCGTGAGTTCGCCTACAAGCTGTTCTTGAAGATGCGCGAAACCGAAGAGGCCTTCCTGCGGGAGTTCTTGAAGGTGGGTACGAACCGGGTGCGGTTGGCTTCTCACCTGATTTATCTTTCTCGTGTCCTTCAATTCGGTGAAGAAGGCAGCGAAAACGATGATGCGAAGGTCATTTATTACCTCGGGCAGGATGTCATCACGCTCCAGCGTGTTGACCCGCACAACGGTTATCTGCTGACTGTTCACAAGCGTGTCCCCAACCCGGATGGGAACGGTTTCGCTCATCGGGAATATCAGTTTTTCTTCGAGATTGAACCGCCCATCAAGGCAGTGTTGGCGACCGAGTTCTACCGCCGCACGATGCGCCTTTCTTCGATTCCGTACTTCCCGTCTCGTGGGGTGGATGCGGTGATGCCGGCCATGTTGGGCTACTACCGCTTCAAGACGGCCAACCAATATTCTGCGACTAACGTCACGCTCGGCAAAAAGCTGGGCGCTCCGTCCGCGGAAATCTATGAGTTTTTGAGCGATAAGGGAACAGCGGTGACGGTGGTCGTTCCTCAGCGAGAAGAAAACGAACTGGTCGAAGGCGATACGCCGTTTGCTTATGTTTTCTCTGGCACAGCAAAGCGGCTGGCGGAAGCCCTCAAATGGAAAGATTTGAGGACTGAAAAGCAGTGGTTGAGTGACCATGCACCCCGCAATGTCAATCCTGACGACATCGAAAGCTCGATTGCGCCAATCGGTGAGATTTACGTCAAAGAAGATGATGGTCAGGTCGTTCGCATCAAGCGGGATAAGAATGGTAAGCGTACCCGTTCCGAAAAGCGGCGCTTCAGCGTGGACATCATTGATTCCAATGCCACCATCGCCGCTATGGGGATGGAACTGTCTGACTAATTCCATATTTTTCTAGCGAGGACTGTATGACGGAAGAGCAAAAGTGTATCTTGTATGACTATGAAAACTCGAAGCTCGTCGAGCTGCGGCAGGAATATATCATCAACGACAAAGTTCCGCTTCCTCCGCCGCCGTATCAGGTTTATTTGTGCCGGTTGAGCGCCGATGGCAATCTGGAAGTTTACCGAGTGTTAGGGAGAAAGTCCGGCAAGCCGGTCGTGACCAGCCGGTATACAGAGGCAGTGGATGATGCCTTTATCGAGAAACTCCAACAGGATGCAAAGGGCACACCTTTTGGAGTTTACTTCGGCGTTGAAGAAGATGAACCTGCTGACGAAGCTGAGTCCAACGAGTTTGTTTTTGAAGTCGAATCGCCTGTCGCTACGCCCGAACAGCCTCGCCCAACGGAAAATGAGTATTTCACGTTTGAACCCGCGACAGATGCCGCGCCAGTTGTGTCTTCTGCCGACAGCGCTCTGATTACCCAACCTGCTTTGGATAATGTTCCTGTGCAGACTGGATTCACCAGTTCGCAACTCAACGATTTGCCAGAAGTAAAGAAAAATATTTTCTCGAAAGTGTTTGGGCGCAAACATCTGGCGGGAAAGATTTTCTATATGGGCGATGCTAATTCGGTTGTGTTGGCACAAAATCGAATCCGCTCGATTCTTGACCGGGCAAATATCAATGAACTGCCATTCGATGAAGTGATTACTCCCCGCCGATTGGTGACGCAAATCAACCAGCAGAAAAATGTGCTGGTGCTGGCAAACGTGGCGGAGCTGCGGAGTACATCTGAAGGTCTGGACGCCTACCGCATTTTGACTTCTAACGGTGTGCAGGTCGTGGATATTCGTCATCTTTGCGGCGAGATGCGAGACACCGAAATCCTTTCTCTCATTCAAAACATTCACACTGTCGATGTCAAAAGCGTCCTGTACACTGACCAGCGCGTATTCATGTTTGTCAGCAACACCGGTGGTGTTGGTAAGACTACTTTGTCCTTCAACTTCTCCCACTGGTTAGCTACCAAAGGCGTGAACGTCATGTATATGGAGCTGTTGAGTGGTAAGGGTATCGACAAGGTGGTAGGGAAGGATACCGCGTCTCTGGAAAACATTTTCGATGGACGGGAAAAGCCCCGCGCTATCGAAGTCGATGCACAGAAGCACATGGTTTACTGTGTTTCGCTGGAAAGTGCCAATTCCGGTTCGGTGGATAACAAGAATAACTGGATTTGGTTCTTCAACAACTTTGTTTACAAAATTGATGAGACCGACCCAGAGAACAAGGAAATCGTCCGGCTGCGCAAGGATACCGCGCCCTTCTATCACGCGGTGGTCATCGATACGTACAGCGACAGTCATCCCACCCGCGTTTTAATGCCACAGTTCGCAACGGATGTGGTGATGGTGATTGACATGCGCCCGACCACGACCGCAAGCCAGATTCTCGATACTATCATCGGATTATCAATGAATACCGATGTCACGAAGAAAAACTTCTATCTGGCGTACAACCAATATCGTGACAACCCGGATGTTAAGCGTCATTATGAATATACCCGCGCTGAACTGGAATCGCTGGCGGAAGAACGGGGCATCAAACTGAATGCCATTCGCATTCCAAACAATCCAGATTGCATGGGGCAGATTCATATCAAGGACGATAAGCATCGCATGAAGGTCGTTGCACCGTTAGTAGAAGCATTCTACGGTATCAAAATCTAAGGAGTATTGTTGAATGAAAAGAAACTGGATTCCGCTGTTTAGTCTGTTAGTGGCAGGCGTGCTGGCTTTCTTCATGTGGCGGCAAACGCAGAGTACCATCAAGATGACAGACATCCTGGCATTTAATGCCAACATCGCACCGGGCACGATTATTACCCCGGAGCTGTTGGTCACAATCCAGATGGACGAAACCATCTTGAACAATGCGGTTCTCACCCCGCTGGTTAATCCGGCGGATGTAGTCGGAAAGGTCGCCCGTTATAACATCATGGCGGGTACACCAATTTACCGTGAACAGTTCGTAGAGAAGGGGCAATACAGTTTCCAGGAATCGGAAAACTCGTACTTCATTTCCTTCGGGCTGGACGAGTTGAACGTTACCCGGTTGCCGTACGGCTTTGTAAAGGGCAAAATCACCCTGTGCATGGTGGTGCAGAACCCGCAGATTATGGGACAGTTCCCCATCGGTTTGCCTCCGCAGGAAATTGAAACCCTGAGATTGCAGGACATTCGCTGCCCAGTCAGGAATATTCAGGCTGTTGCACTGACCGCCGACAATATGCTTCCGTGGACATATATGGTTTATGACCCTGAGGCGCAGAAGTATGTGGCGGGGCCAGAGCCGGCCAAGATTGGTTTCTGGATTAGCCAGTCCACCGACCCGCGCTACCCGATGTATGATGAAAACGGGAATGTGGTCACGGACGAGAACGGGAACATCGTTCCTGACCGGGAAGCCTACCTGAAAATCCTGACCCGCATCCTCCTGCGCCCACAGGCAACCACAGCCGCCACGACCAAACTGTTCTTCATTCTCCCGCCGCAGGAATACAACAATACCGCCCCCGAATATATCGCGGCGCATCCTGAAGCTCAGACGGTCATCGAAGAAATTGATACCGTAAATCCGTATGAGGAATACGAACTGATTTATCGCCCGGATGAAATCAAGGCGCAGGAAGAGCAGGGACTTCCGTAGAAGAAGATAATATCAACCAATCGAAAACTCCCCCAGTTTTATTTGGGGGAGTTTTCGATTGTGGGAAATCGTAAAATCCGCTGGCAAATCGTCATACATATCAGCCCCGCTTTTTGGGCTAGTCTGATATGTATCAGTAAAACCAGGAGTATTTATGGCATTGCTACCATCGGCTTCTAATTCAAATAACATAATCGACCCGTTGGAGTATCTGGATTCATCCCGGTATTCAGTCATCTATGACGAACTGAGAAATTATTTTCAGGAAAACAAGATTGAAGTCCCTCAAATGGGGGAAAAGAATGAAAAGCTCGTCGAACGCTTCCGGGATTCAATCAAGACCTACTTCCAAACAAAATTAAATCTCAGTGCCACGAAGCACTATCCGCTTGAAGTCCAGGAACGTCTGGATACGGTCATCAGCGACATGTGCGATTTGATGCAGGGATTTGGCCCCCTTCAAAAGTTCCTGCGACTGGACACTATCGAGGAAATCATCGTCCGCAACGGCAGCATTTTGACAGAACAGAACGGGCGCATCCGGGTGGAGGAAGATAATTCCAACGACCCTGACCGCCGCCGCATTCTGGACTCACAATTCACCATTCTAGCGAAGCGCATTGCCGACCTCGGCCGCAACACAATCTCGGAAACACAGCCTTTCGCTGTTACGGTTATCCCGGATACGCTTGACCGCTTCGCAGTAATTATCCCTCCGCTAGCACATGAATATGTGGCGATTAATATTCGTGTGTTCCCTAAGTCAAAGGCATACACCCTCAATGACCTGCAAAAAAGAGGCGCATTTGCGGATAAAAAGACTTTTGAAGGAAGTAAGGTTGGTCAACTCCAGAAAAAACGGGTGCAATACGATGCTTTTATTCAGGATTACATCGAGCTAAAACGTCGGGAAGTCAAAAAGAGAAGGGAGTCTGACCCGCCGACCGAACAGGAAATCATGTACAACTTGGGACGAAAAACATCGTTTCGTAAGCTGATTGATTCCATCCCTGATGACAATGCGAAGAAAGATTTCGAGAAAATCTCAAAGGATATAGGTGCCAAAATTGCCATGTTTTTAGGCTATGTGGCGTACCTGAACCTTTCTACCGTGCTGATGGCAGGTGAGTTCTCGTCCGGTAAGACGACCATTTTGAACGCCATGTCCTACTTCATTCGTGAAAATGTTTCACCCATCACGATTGAGGAATATTTGGAATTGAAAATCCAGCACAAGTACGGGCTGCGTCTGGTGACATACAAGAAGATTGACCAGGGCGTAGTCCTCAACCAGGTCATCACTCGTATGAGACCTGACCTCATTATCGTGGGCGAGCTGGTAGAGAAGGGACAGAGTTTTGAGTTCCTGAACGCCTCGAACTTCGGTAAGAAAGCATGGAGTACCATCCACTCGAACAACGCTTATGCGGCGCTCATCCGTCTGGAAAACCTTTCGACGATTGAAGGGTATACGCCGTTTGAAATTCGCCGCCGTATTGTCAACTCGGTGGATATGGTCGTTCACGTGGCGCAGGAATCTGGTCAGCGTTTCGTGAACGAAATTGCGCTGGTACAGCCTAAATTGTCGGATAAAGGTGACTACATTTTGAAACCGCTGTATAAAAGCGGCCGGCGTGGTTCCCGTCTGGATATGTTGCAGGCGCTTTGGGCTGGTCTGTCTGAACAAGATTAATTTTTGGGAAGGTGTCAACGTATGGATGCTTTAAACGAATTCCTCGCCACTCTGGATATGATTGTAAAAGCCTACTACCCGGTTATTCAAATCGTGTTTGTCGGGCTGATTTTTGTGTTCGGCTTCACTTCTTGTGCCGCCATTCTTGACTTCTTCAGCATTGGAATTTACAAACTTCAATTCCGCCTCACGAAAAAGCGGATAATGACTAAGAAGCAGGAGAGCGCTATCAAGGCCATTCCCCTTTTCCCGAAAAGTGGGAATGTCAATACTTCAACGATTTTCTTTATCCTGTGGACGGCTGCTGGCGTGGCAGGGGCGGTTATAGCTGCCGATTTATTAGTTTCCCCGGTTGTATTTATATCGCTGGCAGCGATTGGATTTGCTGGCTATCGCGGTAGTTCCAACAAGGAATATATCAAGCGGCGTGGTAACTTCACCGAAATCCTTCGTCTCTTTGCAGGCAACCTGGAAACCTATCAAAGCGTCCAACAGTCGCTCATCGAGCTGTATAACCAGTACAAAATGTTGGATGAGAAGATGATTGATGAACAGTTCGTGCAGAACCTTGCCCGTGCTAACGAACTCATCGCACAAGGCGAATTAATTGACCTCGTGGTTGACCGGGTGTTCGGTGGCGATAAGGTTTACCAGCAGCTTTCACACGCAGTCTATATCGCAACCCATTCCGGGCCGGGGACGGCAATTGAATACTGCAAAGAACGTATGGAAAAAAATGCCGAGTGGCGGAAGCTGATGATGCTGATTAATACCGAAGTTGGTGGCGTGAAATTAACAGCAACCGTGCTTGAATTTTTGCTGGTCGGTGGTGTTTTCCTGACATTGCTGCCTTCATGGGGAGCGGATATGAATTCGCTGTTGCACGAATATTTCTTTGAAAACGCCGGACGCAAAATGGCGCTGGATGCTATCTTGATTGCCCATACCGTTGTTCAATTCTTGTTCAACGAATATCTTTCCTCGAAGTCGAATCAAATCTAATCAGGAAGAGGACATACATGGACTGGTTAAACGGTATTCCCAATATCTTTTCTTTTATCCCGACCGAAATCCTCAATTGGATGATTGTTCTGCTGGTTGCTTATGCCGGTGGAAACCTTGCGTGGATTGTAGCCAACATGCTGAATTATCAGGTCACAAAAATTGTCATTGACCTGAACCGCAAAAACAGCAAGCGTAAAGGGCGAAAAAGTCAAAAGGAACGCTCACTGGTTACGCAGGGCGGGGCGATTTACCATCCGGCGGTGTTCGCCACGAGTGTAACGCCCAATGATATTTACGGCATGAGCCAGCATAACTGGGAATTGTACTTCGCTGCGGCGGGCGGTATCGGTGCGATTCTCGGTGTCGCCACCAGCCCCGATGATGCCTTCACCGGTTTGCTGTACGGTCTCATCATCGGCATTAGTGCCATGTACGGTCTTCAGAAGTTCTATCGCTACCTGCGTGTTTCTAAGACTCGCAAAGATGCGATGGACACGATGGATATGCTTCAGGAACAGCTTATCATTGAACGCAACTCCCTGAACAACGCCATGAATAAAATCAAAGACCGCTACATCCAGCACGTGCTTATCTTCGGCAAAGATTCATGGTATTACCAGAACTTCGTTTTAGGTCGCATGGTGTTCCTGATTTCTACCCAGCCCGGTTTCGTCCCACAAGAACTCCTGAAGCAGTTGGGGGATGAGTTAGGCGAGGTCGATTCTATTCGCAGGATTGTCAGCACCGCCCTCAGCCGTATGGGACAGTCCGGTGATGCGGGTCTGGCGATTAAGGAGCAAATCACATCCTACTACGATGCTTATTATTCCGACCTGCACGAAAGCATCCCGCAGTTGAGCGATAAGCTGTTTGTGCCAATTATGGTGACGCATTTCATGCCTTTTTTAATTATCCTGCTCTGGCCTATTGTAGAAACGATTTACGCGATGATGGGTGCAGACGTGATGAGCGGCGAAGGCATGGATAAAATGCCAAAGTTCTTTGGCGGTGGGAATTAAGCAATCATGTTCGACCTTGAAACCCAAAATCCTCCGCGTGATGCTTATTTGAACCTATATCGCGGAATGCGAGGAACGGTTTCATTGATACCTGGGACAGACTATATCCTTCAGCATGTAATTGTTCCTTCTGCTGAAGGATATAGTTTTACCGGGGTACAAATGAACTATTCTTCGCTGTATGATGTGCTGACTGGTGAAACCCCAGTTCGATACCTGCGGCTTTGGGAAAAGAGCAAGAAATCAGCGCATACGCTGTTTTTTGATATAAAAAATATCAAGAAAATAGATGCTGTAAGCGAGTATAACCACGAAGTCTTCAAAGCGCAGATGCTTTTCAAATTTATCCCAAACAAGCTGAAAAATATGGAACATCTGGCGTTCCGTGATTTTTATCATGGCTATTATTTCCCGGTAATAATTGACATTGATTATTACGCCCCGATGAAGGTGCGGGTCGAAGGCATCATCGAACACGGAATTTGCTTGCAGTTTTTTGGGGCGGTTCTATGGTCATTTTACGGCCTGGTAGAACAGTTCAAAATCCTCAGTTCATTTGAGTCGTTAAATGATTATCGGAGACCTACCCAAATTCCTGCTCAGGTAACGCCTCCGATAATTAGTTCGAGAATCCCAATTTGTTTGGATGGACTTTCACCTCTCCAGTTTATCGGGTTTTCGCCCTGAAAACCACCCGCTTTAGCGGGTGGAGCTTCAGTTCCGGTATCGGCAGGATGCTTTTTTAGGCAATAAGTGCGTGATAGCTCTGCGCCTGCGTGAGATTGATAATAATCTCACGCAGTTTTGCTATCTGGTCAAGGGACAGCGGATTGTTGGCTTTGCCGCCGCTCTCAAGGCATTCGAGGGTTTCCGCCATCAGGTGTTCGTTGATGGTGCGGTTGGCGAACATGCCTTCTTCTTGCGCAATCTGGAACGCCTGGAACAAGATTTCGGATAGTTCAATCTTGCGTTCGGTGTCCTGATTGTATGACAAAGCAAGATTGAACTCCTCGCTGCTGCCTTCTTCAGCCTCATCATCACCAACGACGGCCATTTCGGAGAAGTAGTTTTCTCTGGTCTCACGAGAATATTTTTTGCGGGTAAAGTCGGTCAGCGCGCCCCGGATTTCCCATGTCAGCCAATTACTCTGGGCGTATTTGGGGTTATAGCTGCCTAGCCGGGTGAGGATGTAATCCACCGTGTGCTGGTAGGCGTCCTCTTTGTCCTCCATTGAAATTCGCCCAACGTTAATCAGAGCTTGAATTTTCGAATAGATAAGATGGCTGTACTTATAGACGACAATTTTTGGAGTCAGGGGGAGGTAATTATCCAACCACTCGTCGTCTGTAAGCGGGCTATCCGGGTTGTAGAACGCCTTTTTCTTTAGCGCCTCCATCCGGGCAGACTTTGAGTTGGGGTCTTTAGGCAAGTAGCTTTTGAGAAGATAATCTGCCACCGCGTCTTTGACCTGTTTCCTCAGCCAGCGGTTCATTTTGGAAGGTTGCATCTTGTCTGGGTTGACAGATGCAACGAACTGTATCGCATATTCATAGAGAGTTTTCCGCTGACGAGGGGTGATTTTCCCCTTGATTTGTTCATCCACAAGGGAACGAATAGTGTCGGCATATGCGGCAACGACACTTTTATTGGTAGTGTCCGGTTTGGTTTTTGATTTTTTGGCGATGCCCTTTTGGGGCATCTTTTTCGTTTGTTTACTGTAGAACGACTTAGTCAATACCGATTCCATTTGGCAATCCTTTCCGATACCGGCAGAATAAATGTCCGGATATATCAGATGCACAAATAGCCAAAAATGCAAAAAAATTGCGGCTTATAAAGTTCTGTACTTGCGCGAAACAAAGGGGGGCAAAGGTGAGGGGAATTTTGCGGAGGTACTACTATTTATAGGTTTTTACAGTACCGACCAACTATACAACATTTATTTCACAATTCACTTTTACCGCACAATTTGTTTCGGTTTCGCCAATATTGTAGAACTTTTTTAATTATTTGTCAACTGGTTAAATGCCGAAAAATGCCAAAAAATGCGTTAAATTCTTGGGACTTAAGTCACATCTTATTTTGACAAATTATACTAATTAGAACTTGATAAAAAAATCTCCCCAATTTGAAAAACGCTTCTGAGTTTCGTCTTTTTTGTAAATATCGTGCAAAAGGAGACGGTTCTTGTAGATGAAGACTCGCTTTTTTAAGGAATTTATGCGCTGTAATGCGGGTTTTTTATTCTTGACCAAATCGCAGACGTATATTGCGGTTGGAGCAACAGCGATTTATCTCGTTATTTTTTCCCTATTTATGGGGCTTATTCTGCGAGTAATTCTTGCTGTCGTTTTGGGAGCGTTGACCGGTTTCGCTATCGGACAAGAATACAAAGGAATTGAAGGGTATCAGTACGCCCTTGCGTTCTTGAAATTCCAGTTTGAAAAACTTACCAGCGGAAACCGGGGCGATTTAATGATGCCCGCATCGGCGTTCAATACGCAGTCATCGGTCGAATCTGAAGAAGACCCCTATACCCTGGTCGAAATTCAATCTCAACTTCCAACGAATCTCGAATAAGAGGCATCAATGGCTTATATTTATCGCTTTATCCCTAAGTCTTATTTCGGTCTATCACAAGAATCGATTTTCAATATCGTCAGCCAAACACAGGCGATGTTTCGCAGCGTAGCGGATTCATCGAACCATTATTGCCGCATCGTCATCCATAACAGCCCTTATACGCTGGACAGCTATATCAAAGCTCTGACTATTCAGCGTGCCCGCTGCGGTGACAAGAAATGGATGACCGCCGGCCTGACATCCATGATTAACAGCCTTCGGTTTCAAGCCGACAAAAACCTGTTCCAGCCTTATGTTTATTTGGTGCTGTTCGACAAAAGGCTGGAAGATGCCAATGAATTTGCGACCCTGTTTGAAGCCCAAACGGGTATGACGATGATTCAGACCCCGACCAGCGGGGCAGGGCTACCGCAAATTGTCGAAACGGTGGCACGGATTACCGACAAATACATCTTCACCCCGCCGAACCGCTACTGGAAAACCATTTATATTACCGGGTTCGAGGGCGAACATGATGTTTTCAAACCTGTGTTTGAACTGGTACGCCAGCCGTTTGAACTCATGGTCTCCTTCGACATCATGTCGTATGCCAACGCCAATTTGGGGCAGAAGCTCGACATCACCATGAACCAGACCCTTGCAGAGTATTACCGCAATACGTATCCAGCCAGCAGACAGGGGATTGAAGAACGTCTGGAAGCACTAAGACAGGTTCGGGAGCTGGTTGCGGCGAAACAGGAAAGCCTGCATGAGTTGACCGGGGCGATTGCTTTTTCCGCGCCGACTCTTGAGAAACTACAAGAACGGCAAGGAAGCATTAATGCGGCGACCACCGGTTTCTATAAACTCGCTATCCCGCGTGGGATGCAGGCTCAGGCGCTTCGCCGTTTTACGACCGACCATCCGACAACCTGCCCGCAGCCCGGAGAAATCAAAAAAACGGTTATTTCCAGCAATCTCGCTATTGCCAACGTTGTTGGGAACGGTTTCCCGGAACCCGGTGGGAATGACGGCATCTGGTACGGTAATTCATATTTGAACGGGCACCCGATTTTGTACGATGGCTTTGGCCCCAACCGCAATGACGCGAACCACACCATCATCCTCGGCGCGACTGGTTCTGGTAAGACCGTAGCTTTGCAAACGTGGGCTTACCGCAGCCTGTTGGCGGGGATGCAGGTGATTGTGATGGAACCGCGCGGTCACTTCCGCCGACTGCACTCGTTGCTCCCCGATGAGAGTGCTTATAACGATATGGGGTTCGCTTCCAAATACAGTATCAATATTTTCGACCCCGTGTACCGTGACCTGAACGACCAGGTGGGTCACGTCATTACGGCGCTGTCTTTGCTGCTGAAGAAAGAATTTGACGAGACGGAGAACGCCGTTCTTCGCAACGAAATTACCTCGCTGTACCGGAACTACGACTCCATCATTCTGGAAAATCTCGTTTACGCGCTGCGGCAAGAAAAGTGGGCAAACCACCAGAATCCGCAGGTTCGTGAAGCTGCCGCGAATATCGCTGACCTGATTGACATTTCTATTATCAACACAGAAATGGATAAGGTTTTCAATCGCAACACCAGCGGTATCGACCTGAATCTGGACACCGTAAGTCTGTCTATTTTTGATTTTGAAAAGGTATCTGCGGATTATCAAGGCTTGTTGTACTTCCTGATTTTGGCGAATATCCACTCTTATTTTGTCGGTAAGCGTCATCGCTCCCGCAACGCCATCATCATCGTGGACGAGTATTACCTGATGAGCCAGATTCCGCAGTTGGCAGAAAGCCTTGCCCTGTTCTTCAAAACGTTCCGTACCTACGGCGTAGCGGTTTGGGTGGCAGAACAGGACTGGTACACGCTTACGGGCTTTGAAGGGCAGCGCAACAAGCACGGTGAATATTTGGTCAGCAACGCTGCCAATGTGGTCGCCCTGTATCACAACACGCTAAAAGATGCGCGGGCTTTGGCAAACATCATCCCGGAGCTGAATGAAGATTTGTTGAGTTACATCACCGGGACGAAGCGTGCCGGTACGGGTGTTTTGAAGCTCAAAGAAAAGATGATGCCCTTCAGGTTGGAATTAACCGAACAGGAACGAAATCTGTTTATCGGTAGCTAGTTTCATCTTACTTAAAGCATTCCATTCATTTGATAGAAGAGGTCTTTATGACAAAAAATAACCCGTCCAATTTAATCAAATACAACCAGCTCTTTGCCGATTATCTTCGGAAGAAAATCGAAGAATTAGAAGGCGACCGAAGTGGCATGGATTGGGGCACGCTCATTATCGGTGACGATATGGATGTCCCTGCACCGGTAGAGACTGGTTTTTCTGATACACAGCCTGTTTCCGCTGAACCAGAAGAAGCCCTGAGCTGGAGCGAACTGCAACGACAAAAAATGCGGGAGCTTTACAGCGATGACACCGAGGATGCCAGCAACGGCACTGGATATGTGACAGCTCCGGTGGAACAGGACAGCTCGGATGAGGACGAAATGGGCTTTGCTGAACTCAGCGACGATGATTTCTCGGCGGAAGTCGAGGACGAAGGTGATGAGTCCGCCGGTGATGAGTTCGATTTCGATGAATATGAGGACGATGATACGGTAGTCGAACCGGATGAAGCCGAAGATGACGGCGATGGTCTGGACTTATCCGAACTCGATTTCGAAGATGAAATGCCTGCTGCATTGGCAAGCAAGGAACTGGAAGATGACGACCTGTTCGGGTTCTCTGCTGGCGAAGAAGAAATCGAAAAACTTCCGGTTGAAGAATTCGTTGACGAAACCGAGATTGACGATGAGACCAGCGATGGTGATGAATCGGATGAAGGCGAAACTGATTGGTTAGCGGAAACCGATGGTGCCGATGAATCATCAGACGCGTTGGCGGCGGGGGCGGTGGAAGCTGCCGATTTGGGCATGGACACAGATAACTTATTCGAAGATGACGGCGAGGACGAAACCCCCGAACTCGATGATGAAGCTCTGTTCGCTGAAGACGAGGTAGAAGAAGACGGCGACGGACTTCCGAGTGACGACTCTTTTGGCTTGGAAGATGAAACCGACAGTGAATATGAGACCGATGAAACAGGCGAATCGGACGGCGAAGACGAAGAAGTTTGGCTGGATGATGAAAGCGCCGACGATTCTGGCGAAAAATCAGATGACGATTGGCTTTTTGCCGATGACGAAGGCGTAGATGAAGATGCAGAATTCGACATAGAAAGCGATGACAATTCGGATTTTTACGACATCGATGAAGCCGGGGAAGAAGCTTCATCCGAGGATGACGAATGGTCTTTGGATGAAGAAACCGATGGCGAAAGCGGCATCGGTTGGGATACTAATGATGACGCTGACGGTGATGCGGACTTAGATTGGGATACTGAGACCAGTGAAGAAACAGAAGATTCCGGTTGGGATGCTGAAGAAACCAGCGAAGAAGCTGAAGAATTCGAGGACGCCGATTGGGATACCGAAACAGAAGAAGAAACTGAGGATGCCGATTGGAATATTGATGCTGGCGAGGCATCCGAAGACGACGATTGGAATGTCGAAACTGGTGAAGAAACCGAGGACACTGATTGGGATACCGAGCTTGCCGAAGAAGATGAAACCGCCGACTGGAACGCCGAATCGGATGATGAATTAGAAGATTGGGGAATTGAAACCGAGGATACTGGCGAAGATAGCGATTGGGGCAGTGAAGATTCTTCTTCTGACGACGAGCTGGAATGGGATGCCGATGAAGAATCCGAAGAACTTACAGACGACCTTGTTTTCGCTGAGGATGAAGTCGAAGAAGTGAACAGCCAGGACTTCGGTGAATTTGATTCTGAAGAAGACGAATTTGCCTTCGAGGATGAAGTAGACGGCGGTGGCGAAGAACTGGTGGAAGACGCTGCCGATGACGAAATCCTCGACCTGCTGGACGATGAAGAATTGCCTGATGACGAAGCCGAATACACGGAAGATGGTGGCTGGTCAACGGAAAAACTGGAATCGGACGATGAAATCAGCGAAGATGACGATGATTTTTCGGTATGGCTGGAAGAAGATAATGGTGGTGAAGCGGATGAGTATCCCGAGGATGAAAATGCGGACACCGATGGAGACGATAGCATCGAATGGCTTTCAGAGGATGATGAATTAATTACCGAAGATGAACTGTTCTCTGCCGGTGAAAACGCCGCTAATGACGACGATGACGACCTGATTGATTTGGACGGTCTGGATGACTTATTCAAATAATCAGGACGATATAAGACCGCTCATGATGTGGAACGGTACTTGAAAATCATGGCTCTTTCCAAAATCTTCCACCACATCTGGTGGAAGATTTTGGATAAAGGAAATAGAAGCGGGGTAGGGCATCCCCACTTTATGAATGAAACGGAAGATGAGTGTTTTCAAAAAAAGGTGATTGAAAGGTAGGAGTAGAGATTTTATGCCAAACAACAAATTCCATCAGGTTCGGTACTTTCTGTGGGGAGCGGGCGGCTTCCTACTTATTGTTTCACTGGCGCTAATGGCATCTGCGATTACCAACCATATCAATGCAGAAGAACCCATTGGCTCGGGCGATATTTTCATGGCATTCCTTCTTTTGCTCATCACGATTGTTTTTTGGGGCGTGTTCCTGTACTTCCGGCGCGACATTTATAGTTCATTTTCCAGCGCCAAAGCCTATGAGGTTTCCTTTTCCAGCAAAGATGGGGCGGTAGGGGTTGATATGGTGCGAGCAAATTATCTCGCCAAAAACCTGATGTATATGATGGCGCTCCAAAACCCCGGACGGCGTTTCTCCATCATTATTACGGACAAAAACAACCAGAAGCCAATTTTTATTTCTGACTTCTCCAAAGAACAGATTGTTGCTTTTGTCGGCGCTGGTAAGGACTTTGTGAATTTGAACATCCGCCTGAAAGAAATTGATGTCCGGCATTTGCTGGGGGCAGGGAAATACTATTACTGCCTGCTGAAGGATGATACCTTCAGCAAAGATACTCCCAACATCAATGTATCTGACCTTATCAAGGACAGCGATGGGGCGATTGAAGCTGTTTATATCAATATGTGCTACAAGCAAAATAAAAACGCCCAACTGCCTACTGGGAATATCGTAGTCCGGGTAAAGGCAGACGCACAGCCAAAAGGCGAAGGTCAGGACGCAAGACAGGACATCGTGGCAATTCTCAACAATCATCTGCACCATATTTCCATCGTCATGGTGTTGGGCAATCATCCTTTTGTCAAGCTCTATGACGGTCTGTATAAATCGCTGGTGAAAATCATCCTGTCCGATACCATCATCGAAGCGGTGGCAATTACGAAATTCTCGGCAGTTCGGAATTTCAACGAAGAATATCTGTCCCAGAAGAAGTGGGTGGTCGCCACGTCTGGCGAGAATTACAAGTCCCCGGTGTATTTGCGTAAAAACACGCTGGTTTTGCAGGATTATCCCGGTTTGAGCAATCCGGCAAATATCTGGATGAACACGATGATACAGATGGACAACCTTTCGTCCTTCATCGCTATTGACCTGGATGGCTCAATTACCGCTACGGCGAAATCCATGAACGCCGACCTGATTATGAACCGGGATATTGCTATTATCAAAACACCGACAGAAGCTCCAGAGTACATTATCAATTTGCTGTCGCTGTGGCCGGGGGTCTCGGAAGAATATTCGCCGGAAATGGTCGGGGCTTTGCTTGTGTACTGCGAAAAATTTATTCGCTACATTTTCCCGTATGAAGCGAAAGTACGGCAAGACCAGATGGCGGTCATCCTGCAAGGGTCAATTCTCACCATTCTGGAAAGCGGTACAGACTTCGATTTGGCGAACTTTATTGTCGCCATGAAGGATGTTCCCGCCCCAATTCAGTTCCTTAAAAATATTCACAAAATGATGCACATGCTCGTTTATGAAAACGAGGATTATCCGATGCTTTCTCGCATTTGGATAACCATGAACGAGTTGGGGCACAGCATCAATTACAACGCTACGCTTGCCAACCAGGAGGCTACAGCGGCAAATATGGGCGACCTGAACACCCTGCACAAGCGTCTGTCTCCCTTCCTGAGCGAACCGGGCAACTTGCTGATTTGCAACAGTGAAAGTCGCTACAGCCCGGCTGAATATCGGAACATCATTTTTGACCTGTCATCATGGGATGGGAACATGGAATCGCTGACGCTAGAATATTTATTAGCAGGTGTTTTTTATACCCAATTCATCCGGCAGAAGTTCGGACTGCCTCCAACCAGTCTGATGATTAGCGGTATCAGCAGACTTGGTTCGGAAGGTCAGGCCGTGGCAGTGGATATTTTGGCGGATTACATTCGTAGCACAGAATATTCCGATTTTAGCTGCCTGGTCGCAGACCGCAAAGCCATTCACGGGTACGTGAAAATGTTCTCTGCCAAATTGTTCAACGATATGTTTGTATTCCGATTACAGGAAGCGGAAGAAGTTCGCGACCTGCTGGCAAAAACGAAAACACTCGAAAGCGTTTACACCCTGCCGAAGCAAACGGGTTATATCTTCCGGCTGTCCAGCGATAAATCCCGCTTAATTCCGGGAAACGTTTACACCGCCCGTCCCCAAATTGTCAACTAATCGGACGGTAAAGATACACGATAACTTGTTGGTAAATGGAGTCGGTATGTTAAAAGTGAATCATGCATTGGTGTCTTCTTCTGGCAGTCTGGCATTATTTGCCCTGACCAACCCAGGATTGATGGCAGCACCGGCTGAAAATGTAATCACATACGCTTTGGTTCTGGCAGGAGCGACTGTGGGGGCAGTCACTCCTGACATGGACATCGTAATCCCGTCCATCATTCCAGAACTGATTTTCAACGTTCTGACTGCGCCTTTCCCAAAACTGCGCAAGAAAAAGATTGCTTTTGGACACCGTACTTACACCCATTCGCTCCTGGCTGTCGGCTTTTTTGCCCTGCTGACGACTTTGAGTTGGTTGATACCGGAAAAGTTTGTCTTTTATTTGCTATTAGGGCATCTGTTTGGCTATATCTTTCATTTGATAGCCGACATGATGACCGTTTCGGGTGTTCCCTTGCTCTGGTTTTTCAACAACAAAAAATTTCATGTTCTCCCCACCTTCCTTCGCATTGTCACTGGCAAATCTGCAATGGAACGGGTTTATGCCGTAATGATGTTTATGGCCGGTCTATACGTCTTCTATATACATCTCGGTTTATAGAACGGCGGTGAGAAAATATGAAGAAAAACTCCACCATCCTTATCCTTGCATTTTTCGCAGTCCTGTCACTAACCGCTTGCGTTGAAGAATATCGCGACGCAAGCGTGGTAAGTTTTCCTGCGGAATATGTGTACTGGATTGCAGCCACAGATACACCATATCCTACCGCAACTCCGATTGAACCCAATTATCCGAATTCGAGCCTCGTCTGCCAGGGTGTGCAGATGCCAATTCGGGACATCTGCGAAAACAAATTGGGTTCGGCTTGTAATGTCGACTGCGGTATGTTTGTCCCCAACATTCCTACGGCTACTCCACAGCCCACGCCGACCCCTTATATCCGCAAACACACTTTTTACATGAACCAGCACGTTAACGTCAATGGCGTGGTGGTGACGCTGCTTCGTGTGGAGACCACAGAGTATGAAGGGCAGCATTATTACGTTCCTGTTTTTCAAGTTAACAACAACTGGGAACAAGATATTGTAGTTCCGCTCGTTATTAGCGGGCAGATTACCGAAGTCAAGACATCCAGTGGTGTTTTGGTTGGCAATTGGCGTTCAGATATGTCAATATCACCGAAGGTTGCTGAAAGTATGGGCTATCCGGGCGGAGATAGGATTGACACGACACTGAAAGCAAGGGAACAAAAAGAATATGCTATTCCAATTCCGGCTCCGGCCGGCCAAATCAATGCGTTCCAGATTAATACCGACCCGCTTTCAACTGACCCGTCAGCTTTTTTGACGTGGGTAACACAGCCTGACCCGTTCCTTTGCCCCGATTCGCGTAAGACTTCCCCTAACGGGTGTCACTATCATGCAGAAAAGTCTATCAACGAATATGCCCCTCTGCACCCGGTGCCGCCTGACCCTGTAACCTATTATTTTGAAAACGAGGGTGGCGGTTCATCCGATGCATTTTACAACCCAAACAACTTCGGAACGGGTTCGACCGCAAAAGGCGGTGATACTGGGGGCGCTGGTACGGGCAAGGGTTCCGCTGCAACTGCTTTCGACCCAAGTACCTATGCTTACACGGGTGAAACATCCGGTATCATGCCGCTTGCCGGTGCAGGACGCATTAGCCAGTATTACGGCTGTTCTGGATACAAACTTAAATCTACCGGGGTTTGCGTTTATCCGAAACGCGTCAGCCCGTGCGACCCGAGCGTACCGAAGTGCCGGAACGAAGAAGGTACTGATGATTGGACGTGGGGTTTTCACACCGGCATTGATTTCGGCGCATCAAAGGGAACGCCAATTTATTCGGTCTCTTATGGAAAAGTAATTCGAAAAACCTGCACCGAAGAAAATGGTGATTTGGGCACACAGGCTTGCGAGGAAGGCACTTACGGATATGGGCGACATCTCGTTATTGCTGATTATGACAATGGCTTGTGCTTCTACTATGCCCACATGAACACTTATCCTTCTTATATTCCTCAGCATGAAGTACCAGAAGGATATGGAACGACCGTCGGGCATAACTATACCCACCGTGATGCGATGACTCCTACTCCTGAGACCCTGGAGGGAACACCAACAGAAGAATCTCCATCCGAGGAAGCAACGCCCGCAGCCGTCCCAACGTATGACCCGAATTTACCAAAGGCTCAGCTTGTCGTTGGCTCGTATGTAGCCATTGGCGATGTGATTGGTCAGGTCGGCAATACAGGGAACTCGTCCGGGCCTCACCTGCACTTTGAAATCCGCCTGATGACCGAGGATGGAAGCTGCTCTAATACGACTATGTCGCCAGAAGGTTATCTGAACATCCCGCTGGGATTTAATAACTAATGAAGGAAAAGTCAGCTATGAAAAAGACAACGCTTTTTGGTTTGATGGTTTTGGTCTTGCTGTTATTTGCCGTACAAACGCCGGTGTCAGCCAGCACCAATCCCCCGTGGTGGCCGACACCCGAACCAGAAGATGACGGATTGGGCGGATATGTTGAACCGACCCAAACCATTGCCCCAGAGCCAATCCGGGACATGTATTGTGTGCGGGACGAAACCAATCCGGCTGACGAATACTGTTTTGACCGGAATAAGCACCTACCCATTACGGTCAAGGTTTTGATTTTCAACGCAGAAAAAAACATATTGGAACCGGCTGTCAGCGCCGGGGTTCAGTTCCGTTATCTGAGAGAACCGAGAGACCCGCGCACAAACAGTGGAACGATTTTAGATGCCTGCACGACCGGAATTGACGGGGCTTGCACAATGAGTCTGCCTGTGACCACCGGGACTTTCCAGGTCTCCGGGGTAAGTTTCAATGGAATTGGCAACATTGATAAAACAGGTTTTGGCGAATTCTTAGATTATGTGGCGCAAAAGCCCCAAATCGACTTTTTTGAATTTGATGATGAATACCCGTATGCCATAACCACATCAAAGGACAGGAATTACTACATCATTCTCTACCCAAACACCAACGGGCAGGAACTTAAATGGGCGCTTTACCAGCAGAATGCGGGTGAGGAAAACGCAATTGTCGGTCATATGAATACCGTCTACGGTCTTACGCCGGAAAACCTCCCCCTTAGCCTTTCACCGGAGATGGTAAATAATCAAGCCCCGCTGGAATACTACTACCCGCCGAATGCAGACCGGGATTATATTCCCCCGGAAGATGATACCGAATCGTGGGCAAGATATACCGACAATTATGGCGAGTATGTGGATGATTATGCCCCCGGCAACACGCAAAGCGACAGCGCCCCGCAACAGACCGCACCGAGACAGAAGGTTTCGTTCATTGTGGTGTTCCTGGTTTTACTTCTGATTGTTGGTTTGATTATCGGGGGGTATCTGGTTTATTCGTTACTGCGCAAGAAATAAAAGGAGTGAGAGATAACCTATGTGCCTAACTGTGTGTCGTGTGACCGAAACAGTTTATGATAACGACAGGACTCTCGTTTGCTCGACTTGTCCCTTTCGAGAACGAAGGGACAAGTCGCAGACTTGTTCGAACTGTAAAAACCTGCGGGTGGATGAAAATGGGCAAGAATATTGTCTTTTGACCAGCATGTCCCTGCCCAAAACCCGCTGGTGCTGTCATTGGAACGCCCCGGCGTCGCTTTCGTATTACCCTCATAACCTGAAACAGGTAGATGGAATTGTTTTGGTTGCGCTGGATGAAATTCAAGAAGCTATCCATGATTACCAACCTTGTTTGTCGCCGCAGGAAGATGAATTAAGCCTGGAAGAATTCTTTGACGAGGACGATATTTTCTCCGCTTTTGATGCCGAAGAAGATGAAAACAACCCAATCGCTATAATAAATAATAACAATTTATCCGACCTCGAAGAAATCGCCCTGGAAGAATTGGCGAAAAAGGCAGATTATCGTCGGCTTACGCAAGAAGAAGCCCAAAACGGAGTTTATGTCCCAATTGCAGTGGGCGAACCGCTGGTGAAATATCATCAGGGTGTTAAAGGCGTAATTCGGTGGTTTGAAGCCATTTTCGGTGGACGGGAAGATATTATGCTGGACTGGAAAGGGCGTTGGATTGTCAAGCCTCACCGGTTCGCCGTTCCAGCAGTTTACGGGGTTGCATCCGAGAAATGGTCGGAACTGATTGAAGAAGATGTGACTGGTTTAATTCACGATTTGTTCAATTAGTATAAAAATTTTTGACTTTCATCGGCAAGGAGAAAACATCATCATGTTACCCAGTTCAAAAAATGCGCGCCAGGTTGCTTTTTACCGGCTATTTATTGGCTGCAAAATTCAAGCAAACGCCCGTTTTTTTGATTACGCAACAAAGTTTTATTCAGACCTGAACACTGCCTTTTTTGAACAGGCACACCCGGATATTCACATGGTGCGTTCGACACAGTGTTCGAAATGTCCTGCGAGTACGGGCTACAACGAGGGGTTAGGCATTGACTGCTGGTTCATGATGAACCTGCCTTTAGACGAAAAGTTCTACTACTTCGTCTATAACTCATTATATAAAAATATCCGCCTGAGGATGCGTGACCTGAGCATCAATATTGATTATGACGAAGCAATCGGTGAAATTCTGCGCACAGAAAACGCTGTCATCGGCGGGCTGCATAATGGTTGGCTTGTTGACAGTGACATCTTGCGAAAGCGGATTGAACTAAATACTTCGCGCAACACCTACAATGTATCCGTTGCTTCTGTACTCGGCTATATCCTGCGGGATGGCAGCACGATTACCCATATGGATTTTCTGGCGGAAGTCTTTAACCTCAACTGGCTTGGAAAAGCGAAGGTTGACCCGGAATCTCCGGTGAACACCTATGCCATTATGTTTGATACTGCAAAACGCATAAAAACACCAATCAAATCAAAAGTGTATTCTGTGGAAAATGTAAACTAAAAAAAGAAAAACGCCCCGGCAGGGGCGTTTTTGATTCTCATTGCTATCATCTTTTTAGAAAACGATAAAAAAGGACGATAAGCATATGAAGAGTGGTGTAATTGCGGACGCCATCAAAATATTGACCGACCTCGGAATTACGAAGAAGAGAGCCATCTCCCTGGTTACGGCCATGCTGGATGACCGGGTGGCATATCAGGATTTTATCAATGCCATGAACGTCGCGATGTCCAGCGGCTATTGTATGTGCGGCATGTTTTCGTTGGATGACAGAGAGAAGTACGGTGAGTATAACCTGTGCGAATACTGCCGGGAACCTAATCGGAGCGCTATTCTGCTAGTGCCTACGGTTCAGGTTATTACCGACAAGATAGAAATGATTCGCCCCGGCCAGTTTTGGTATCACGTTATCCCCCTGACAGATGCAGAAAGCACAAATGAAGCCATTCTGCGCTTGCTGACCAACATCGAACACAAGCTGGAACACGGCTTCCCTCCTATTCGTATTATCAACACAATGGGGAGTGATGCGCTGGCTCAGGCGGCTTTTCAAACGGCTGCCCAGTGGTTGACCGAAGAAAAGGATTTGGTCAATCAGGGGTTGGTCAAGTTCTCTAATATGCGGGTTGGTATCCCTGCAAACACACCGATTGTCAAAGTCGGAGATGAAACACTTAATCTCCTGCTCGGGCTGGACGATTAGGTCGTTGCTATCATATTGATATACTCAATTAAGGAGACTTATTTTCATGGCTATTACGATTGTTTCAGGTTTTGTTCACGAAATCCGGCAAGAAATGGACAGCAAGAATAATCCTCGCCTGTCTGTTTCAATGTATGAGAGAGTCAATGGCATCAACGGTGCAGGCACTTGCTGGTGGTATGTTCAGGTTTACGGCAACACAATGAAGGCGCTGCTCAGCCTGAAAGAGAAGATGGAAAAAGGACAAACGACCCGCAAGCCTCAGATTATGGTGGTCGGTGATTTGCAGGTTAAGCCCATTCCTTCTCAGAACAACCAGTACAAGAACTACGCCCCGTATACTGCCAAGAATGGAGTGGGGGCGATTTCAGCATCGCGTGTTTCCATTCTAGATTGGGGCAGCGATTACAATGGCGGTCATGGCGGTGGCGGCAACCCAGGCGGTGATGCTGACTCGGTTGAACTCGGCGAAGACGACATCCCGTTCTAGTACGGGGAGGTAATGAAAAACAGCACTTTCATGGTGCTGTTTTTCATTTAACCGACCAGCGGAGATAACCTTATAAAAATTATACAAAGATTAGCAAATTGTTGATTGCTGGTTCTAAGCGTCTTATAAGCAGATTACTCATTTTTTGGAGGCGTTATTGTGAAACGAAATCCAGTACGGATTATCAGCTCAGGAAAGGGTGGGGCTGGCAAAACCACGTTTGTAACCGCCCTGATGTGCGCTTTGCTGGAAAAGGGCAACCAACCAGATTCAAATGGCTATAACTTTTTTGTTGTGGACGCTGACCCGGCAGAGACGCTGGCGAAGGCGCTCGGATGGGAAGATAAGGTTCCGGCGACCAGCATTGGGGAACTGAAAGACAAACTCAGTGAAGCAGACATCCCCGAAAATGTGACCAAAACCAAATACGTATTGCAGAAGGTGATGTCCGATGCGGTCACAAAGGTTGAGGATGGCAAGAACAAAGTCCATTTCTCGGTTATGGGACATCACGAAGAAAATCACTGTCTGTGCGCCTTTAATACCGCCGTCAATGAAGTTCTGCTGGCACTTTACAACAGCGACGCCTTCGACTTCATTATCTCGGACAAGGAAGCCGGGATGGAACACATCAACCGGTCAGTGTATAGCGAGGACAAAGACATCCTGCTGGTGATGACCTGGCCGCGCCCGGATTATCTGCGAGTTGCCAAAGAAATCCTGCATCTTGCAGACACGCTGGGTTCGACCAAAAACCGCATTATGGTGGTCAACAACGTTTTTGGCGCACCGCTGACTTACGAAAAGGTTGGCGAAATCCTGCGTTCTAACGACATCCCGGAAATTCCCTATTTTGTGTTCCCTTCGCTTGGAGATGTTTTTGAATGCCCGATTCGTGAAGCCATCCGTGAAAACGAAGACGCACAAAAAGTATTGGCAGAAGTCATTGACTACATCGAAGGTGTCCGGGCAAAGCAATAAATATAATTAGTATAAAACGATATGAAAGCGGTTCTCGAATGGATGCGAAAGAATAAAAGGTATTTCGGGGCAAGCCTGTTGATAGGCTTGCCCTTATTCGCCGTTCTTACGTTTTTTGGGTTGGCGGTTTTTGATAAAGACAAACTCCCGCCCATTCAATTGCAGCTCCAGCTTCCAGAAATTCAACTTCCAAAAATTCAGCCGCAGCTTGTGCTGGCGTCTGGAACTGATGAACTGACATTTGAGACGCTAAGTGCAGCCACCAGTCTGGATGCTGCCGAAGCCGAAACTGTTCCGCCGACCGCCAATACCCTTTTTTCTCTTACAAGTGGTGAACCGTCAACGTCGCCGGGGGATTTCCTGTTGTTTTTCAATCCCCTGTTGGATTACTTGAAAAAACAGGGGAATGTTCCTTACGAACTCTATATCGTACAACCGGGTGACACGCTGTATTCTATCGCCAGCCTGTATGGGTTGGACGTGAATACCCTGTATTGGAATAATCCAGGGGTCAACGCAAAGCCAGAAGTCAATACGGCAATTCTGATTCCACCGGCAGACGGCTTTTACTATGTCGTTTCGCCGGGAGAAAAACTCGATGCACTGGCGAAAAAATATGCGGTCAACAGCGGTACGCTGTTCAACTGGAACGGGTTTTTGACATCCAATACGGTGGCGGCCGAGACAATAGTTTTCCTTCCGGGGGCGAAACGGGTTGTCACCGAGATGGCATCCGAACAGCCAGAAGGATTCCAATCCTTCAAAAACGCTTACACCTGTCCAATCGGTCTGACCAATGTCGGTACAGGTACGTTCATGTGGCCGCTTGAAAATGTTTTTGAATCGGGATACCCGTATGACGAACAGCACAAGGGGCTGGACTTAGGGTTGTATACTGGGCAGCCTGTGTATGCTTCAGATAGGGGCGTGGTGGTTTTTGCTGGCGAAAGCAATGTCGGTTATGGCAACCTGGTCATTATTGACCACTACAATGGATACCTGACTTACTACGCTCACCTGAGTGAGTTCAAAGTCACCTGTGGGCAGCCGGTGGCACAGGGAGACATTATCGGTTTGGGCGGTTCTACCGGAAACTCATCCGGCCCTCACCTGCATTTTGAAATTCGCAAAGGACTGTATTCGTCCATCAACCCATACACACTTGTCAAATTCGGGCCAGAGGAGTTTTTCCTCTTGCCCCGCGAATAGCCAAAAAATCAGACGTTCTAGTCATCCCAATTGCTATCATAAATATAGCAGTTGGGATTATTTTTTAGAAAAGGGAATTATGGTGAAAAACAGAAAGAAAGATTGGGTACTGGCTTTACGTATACAGGAACAGAAAAAGGAAGTCGCACGAAAAACTGAAAATTTTTCGTGGTTCTTTTTATTGCATCCTGAAACCAACGGTGAAGCTAACCTGACGATTGCTCGCACTCGTATTGGTTTTAACGCCGACACGTTTCCCTATTACACGTGGCAAAAGTGCGAGTTCAAATACAACCCGCAGAGTTTCGAATATACCCTAACCAACGCGGGTGGGGTTCAATTTACAGAACTGGATAACGAAGCGGTTTTGGCTTTTTATGCGATGGACATGCACATCGGCATGGATGTTTTGGGAAAAATCAAGTTCTACAATGATTTATTGAAAAATCTCCCCAAAAACGTATTCATCCCTGCCGCCCCATTTGTCGCGGTGGCGTATGGTTACTTGAAGGAACACAAAACCATCCCACAGTTTTCCGCTGACGAATGGAATGAAATTTTGCAGAATATCATTTAAACGGAGCGGTGAATGTGCGATATTTGCATTAAGGAGCATGTACAACTCCACAACCATACTGATAAATCAAATCTTGACGGTGTCCCTCCGGTAGAAAAGCTGGTCGAGTACGCTAAGGAAATGGGCGCAGTTGCCGTTGGCGTCACCGAACACGGCAATACCCTTTCCATGTATCCCTTCCTCGATGCCTGCAAACGGATTGGCGGTATCAATCCGGTCATTGGCGTTGAGGCTTATATGATTTATGGCCCGTCCTATTTGAAAAAGTCTAAGTCTACCATTTTCACCCCAGACGAAATTGTGTCTGACCCGCTGTATGAAGAAATCTACGGGAAACTTCCACTGAACGGGATGAAGATGCACAATCACGTTCTCCTGCTGGCGCTGAACCAGAAAGGTGTGGAGAACATTAACAAGATTGTGACGTTCTCGCACCGGCACTTTTATAGCAAACCGTCTCTGACTCACGCGTTTTTGCGCGACCACTCGGACGGCATTTTAGCAAGTTCTGGCTGTCTGGCAGCGGAAATCCCAACTCTGCTTAAGTTGGGCTATAAAGATGAAGCGGAACAGGTGTTGCAGTGGTATTTGAACATCTTCAAAGACCGATTCTTTATCGAGTTCCAGCGTCACGACATCCCGGAACTGGACGATACTGTCAACAATGGTCTTTTGGAGCTGGTCAAAAAGTATAAGGTGCCGGTAATCGCCACAAACGATATTCACTATCTGCGCCCGGAAGATGAAGAAATCCAGCGCCTTCTGTTGAAAATTGCGACTGGCAACCGCAAGCAGAAGGAAAACGAGATTGACGATTCTGGGGATGCAATGGTTTTCAACGGGAGTGGCTACCACTACGCCTCGCCAGACGAGATGTTCGAGAAGATGAGCGTTTATGGTGAGGATATTGCGAAGGACATGCTGAATAATACCGTTGCCATCGGCAAGGATGCAAAATATAACCCGATGGTCGGTGTTGGTTTCCACATGCCAAAGACGCACCCTGAATTGACCGATGAACAGCTCAACGAAAAGTTCCGTGAACTGGTCTACAAGGGCGCAAAAGAACGCTACGGCGACCCGCTCCCGCAGGAAGTAATTGACCGCATTGAATACGAGCTGGAAGTCATCATCGGCAAGAACCTGGTCGGTTACTTCATGATTCTGATTGACCTGATTGATTTCGCCAGAAAGAAGGGACGCATCTGGAATATTCGTGGTAGCGGTGCGGGCTGCTGCTGTTTGTACTGTCTGCAAATCAGTCATACAGACCCCATCCGTCACAACCTGCTGTTCGAGCGTTTCCTGAACCCGGCGCGTGTCAATATGCCAGATGTCGATATTGACATCCCCGATACCTTCCGTGAACCGCTGGCGAAGTACCTGCAACAGCGTTACGGTGTGGATAAGGTCGCCCGGATTATGGCTTACGGCAAAATTAAGCTGAAGCTGGCTATCCAGGTCTCTGCCCGTATGTATGGTTTGAATCCGCAGGACGTGATTGCCCTGAGTAAGGCTGTCCCGAACCACTACAGCACAGTTGAAGAACTGGAAGAAGACCAGAACTTCATGCATCTGGCGATGCAGTTCAAGGACTATAAGGCTATTTTGGATACTGCCCGCAAGGTCGTGAACCGGGAAAAAACACTTAGTATGCACCCGGCCGGCGTGCTGATTTTCGATAAGAGCCTGGACGAATACACCGGGCTGCACCGCCTGACCAAAGTTGACAATTCAGAAGGCGATGACAGCGACAGCGATGATGCTGGCAGCTTTGCATCCCTGCTCCCGGCGCAGATGGATATGGGGGCGGCGGAAATGGGCGGCTTCGTGAAGTTCGACTTTTTGGGCGTCCGAAACCTTACCATCATCGAAGAAACGCTTCGCTATATCAAGCAGTTGACCGGGAAAGAAATCTCCTGGTACAGCATTCCAACCGAATATAGCGATGCCTACCAGGTCTATTGGAAGGGTGATAACATCGGCATTTTCCAGGTCAGTTCCGACCCGATGCGGGACGTGTTCAAACGGCTACAGCCGACCAACCTTGACCACATCACTGCTGTTATTTCGCTGTACCGCCCTGGCCCGATGCAGTACATCGATGACTATATCGCCATGCACAAGGGCGAGGAAGAAGTCAACTACCCGTCAAAGGTTCTAGAGCCTATCCTGAAAGAGACTTACGGCATCATGGTCTATCAGGAACAGATTATTCAGGTTCTCAAGCTGGCGGGTTTCTCCGGTGGTGACGCTGACCTTATCCGGCGCGCTATCTCGAAAAAAAAGCTGAAGGAAATCGTCAAGCACAAAGAAGAATTTATTCAGGGCATGATGCAGAAGTATCAGATGCCTGCTGCTGAGTGCGAACAGATTTGGGCAGACATCGAGAAGTTCGCCGGTTATGGTTTCAACAAGTCTCATGCCAGCAGTTATGCCGAGGTTTCGACCCGCACAGCGTGGCTGAAAACTCATTACCGGCTTGCCTACCTTCTGGCGTCTCTGAACGTGGAAATTAAGCATAACGACAAGGTGCTGACTTATGTTGGGGATGCCCGCAAGTCTGGTATCAAAATCCTGCCCCCGGATGTGAATAAGAGTGAAGAACTGTTCACGGTGGAAGGCAACAACATCCGTTACGGTCTTGCAGCCATCAAGCACGTGGCTACGGACAGTCTGGCGGCGCTGGTTGCCGAGCGCAAGGCAAACGGCAACTTCAAGAGTATTGAAGATTTGCTGAACCGGGTGAACATTAATACTTCAACATTTGCGGCGCTTCTCCTGTCTGGGGCGCTTGACAGCATCATCCTTGCGGGCAAAGAAGGCGAAATCGTCAATCCTCGCTTGGATGGCTACAATCAGGTGCCAAAGAAGTTCCAGTGTTCTATCCGTAACCTTGCCGGGTTTGAAAAGAAAGGTCGAAAGAAAGAGAACGATGTAGAAGTTGTGACCGATGACCTGGCAATTGAAGGGATTGAGTCTGAAGAACCAGCGCCGAAAAAGAAGAAGGCAAAGAAGGAAGAAGAACCCATCCCTGTGCCGCAGAATTTTGCAGACTGGCTGAGGGGCGAGGCTAACGTCATCGGCGGCATTTTCGTCTCAACGCATCCGATTCTGCTGTACCTGAAGGGGCGCAAACTTTCGCAGTGCTTCAACGTAGACAAGCCAGTTATCTTTGCGGATGCTCTGGAAAAAATGCCCGTGAATACAGAGTGCTACGTACTTGGTATTATTGAGGACATCTATCATAAGCTGGACAAAAACTGGCTATGGGTGTCGGTTATCGGTTTCAATAAACCATCCTACCGGCTGGCAGCTTTCCAGAACGTCAACAAACTGCTTCCACTCGCCAATGTGGACTACCTGTGTCTGTTCCGGGTGTCCCGGGGGAACAAGGGTTTCACGGTGAGCGAAATTCGCTCCATCGGAAACATTTATTCTTCGACCACCTACATCTAAAATGACGGTAGCAAAAATCAAAAACCGGGGCGACATCCACACCCGGTTTTTGATTTCGAAGTCTCGATGCAGGATTCAAAAAACGGCTGTGGGCAGCCATTTTTTGAATGATTATTTGCGAGCCTTTTTGCTTTTGCGCCGCTGAATTCTCAGCCGGCGTTGTTCACTTTCGGAAACGAACCACCGTTTTTTCTTGACTTCCTGAAGGATATTACTTTTTGCAACCTGCTTCTTGAACCGCTTGTACAGGGACTCGAACCCCTCTCCGTTTTTCCGCACGACTTTTATCATCCAGTTTACTCCTTGAGAACAAAACAAAATTTCCATCCTTTAAGATTAGATGCAATCTAGCGGCAAATCACAATATCCTGAATTGACCTGCCTTTAATTTCCGAAACGCCGACTTCTTCAAAGGCTTTCAGAATCTTTTCTCGTTCCGATTTGCTTTCCGCTACGATATACAGCGGGGGCAGCCCGTACAGGGAGATGAAATTCTTAATCATAATTTCGCCGTTGACGTAGCCCATCAGCTTGTTGAGGTCGGTGGTCAGGGCGTCTTTGTTGAAGCGCCGGTCATTCGGAGAAATTGCCCCGAAGTGGTCGCTGGGGTAGCCGTAGATGGCTGAGTTGGCGAAAAATGTTTCCGCCGACCAGATAACCCCCAGTTCGGTACATTCCTTCAGATTTTTCTTTACAAACCCGAACAGATAGCCAGCGCCTCCGGTACTCATATCCTCTTCGGGGGACAGCGTTTTGCCGATGTTGGTGATACCTAACAGATAGCGCCGGTAGCTGCACCAGAACATGCCGCCATTTTGGATGATTTTTATAATATTGTCCCGGCTGCCGGTAATCTTGCTGTAAACATAGCAGGACTTGAATTTGTCCTTCTGCTCGGCAATTTCCGAATCAATGCGGTTCCATGCGATAGCGCCGCTGCGTGTCTGCTTGCCTTCTCCCATAACGACAATGCCATCCATAATGCGCATGTATGCCGGATGGCTAATCATCTCTTTTGCCGACATGCCAATATATTTGGCGATGAAGTTCTGTAAGGCAGTTCGTCGGCGCAGCTTCACAATTTGCTGGCTATCCAGCAAAACTGACTGCGCCAGAGCGTCCACGTCACCCTGATAATTAAGTTTCGCCAGCTCTTGCACGAATTTTTCAAGCAGGTGATTGAGGGCGATTTCTTCTTCTTCTTCATCCCACAGCATGATTTGCTTGAACTCGGACGTATCGGTAAGCCCCAATGCCCATGCCTGTTTCGCCAGATACAGGTACTCCGCATCTTCCTGTGAAGCGAGGGTCGCCACCAGATTGAGCTGGCGCATCCTGAAAACACCTTCCGTGACTAGCAGGGTGCTGACCTGTTCCACCGCTGGCGAAATCAGTTCCAGTGTCCCCTGAAGGCTGAAGGCGGTCTTGTCTCCGTAAGGATAATAAATCGCCGTCCAGCCCTGATAGTTGTTGTTGTCGAGGTCAATTAGAAGCCCTTCAGATTTGAAGTTGTACTGCGCAAATTTGGACAGGTTTAGCTTCCAGTCGCGCAGGTCAAGGATGCCGTTGATTTTTTTATACGGCAGCCCTTCACCTTCATCGGCTTCCACCTTGACCGTTTTTTTCACGACTACGGTCTGTTCTTGTTCAACTTCAAATGGGTCAATCCACTGCGTTTTCTTCCATTGTTCGGGGACATCCGTACCTGTACAGACGGCAATACAATCTTCCAGGTCAAGTAGCGATTTCCAGTAGTGTTTCGCCATCTCTGCCAGTTCACCCGAACCGTCCACCAGTGGGGCAAGGAGTTCTTTGCAGTAGGCTGTATTATTGACCACCTTGTCGGTCAAAACTCCATCCCGCACGCCGTTTGGAGAGCCAAAGTGGTAATTAAGTGACTTAGCCGCCTCAGTCAGCTTTTCGTAAATTTTGTGCTGAATGTCGAAATCCAGCCGTGCTTTTACGAGCTGCTTTTCAGTGACATTGATGGTCTTTTCTTTGATGTCGCCGTGCTCGGCAAGGGCGCTGATAACCCGGCTTTCGGCTGATGAAATCACGTTTTTTAAAAAAGGCAAATCGGCGCGCACCTTCAGAAGCATCACCAAATGTTCTTTGCCGTGATGTTCACCGGAGGGGACGATTAAAGTCTGGCACAGCAGGTCTTCAATGTCGTCCCCACCCAGCAGGATGCATCCGCCGTTGCGCTGATTGTTACGGGTATTGGTAATCAAGGCGTCTGTAATCGGGGTAAGCACCTGACCGGTAGGCGGCAGGACAGCGCCTCGCAGGTCATTAATGCGAAGATGCTGGTTAATAAGTGGATAGCTTTCGCCGTACTGATTCACCAGTGGTTCATAAGACTGCCACGTGCAGTGACATTGTTGGTTGGTGCAGGCCAATTCGGTATCCAGCGGAAACCCGCAGGTCAGACAGCGAATACCCGTGATACTCATATCCCTTTTAATCCCCTAGTCGTCTAAAAGCTCGGATTCGTTGATTTTGGTCAGCGTGCCAAAAACAAAAACATATTCTCGCTTCATCGGAACAGCATTTACCGCTAGCTTTTCATCAATCAACGAAGACAGGAAATTGACCTGGCTTTTGTTATAGGAAGCAATTTCCTCAGGGGCTTTTTCGTCAATTACCGGCAGCATTTCTTTCAGCTCGGTCTGGATAAGGGTGAGATGGTCGTAATTCTGGCTTACGGTGATAGTGCCGCTCAGCCCACAATACGAAACCAGCCGTTCCAGAGCTTGATAAATATTGCCGTATTCAAAATTGTTATTGGCATGGTGTAGATAATAGGTGCCATCCTCGTTGTGATACAGGCTAATGTATTCCATCGGGGATGCTGGGACATAGATTTTGTCCACATCAATCCGGTAAACGAGCAAAGGAATTTCTGATGCCTGTGCGTAAGGCGCAAGTGACTGGATAACGAGCTGTGCCATCTGCCGGTCGAAGGCGACAAAAACGGCCATGCCGATTTCGTTCTTGTAGAACGGCGGGGTTTGATACAAGGTCGAAACCCGCTTACCCTGTTCTTCGGTCATCAGGCTTCCCATCGAAATAAGTTCTTGAAATTCGGCGTATTCTGCCGCGCCAATTTTTTTATTGATTAGTGAAGCCGGAAAAAAACCATCAAACCTGATTTCGTAGGACATAAATATAAAACTCCTGATATGGGTGGTCTTATATTTATGATAGCAATAGAGGAGAACGAAAATTATCCCGAAAAACCGTCTTGCTTAAAAGCCGTTTTTCCGGGAGATAAAAATGATTGATTATTACGCATTATTGGATGTTTCACCTACAGCACCGCTGGAACTCATAAAAAGGGCATATACCATTAAAGCCATGCAATACCATCCTGACCGCAATCCTTCACCGGATGCCGAAGAAAAAATGAAGGAAATCAACGCGGCCTATGATGTCCTTTCTAATCCTCAAAAAAGGGAAGCGTATGACGCTGAACTGGCAGCTTATCGTGCGAAACAGGAAGAAGAACGAGAAAGAGAACGCTGGAAAAGTGCCGCCCAAACAAATACTGTTCCGAGCGAAAGCACCTTTATGGGAGTAGATGAAGCAGCGTATCTGGCTGAACTTTTGGCGAAAAAACAGCTTCAAGCGAAATCTATCCAAAAGGCAATCGATGTCGCTGACATGGAGTATGAACTAACACTGAAAGGTTTGAAAAACGCATTGAAGGCCTGTCTTATCCGTCTGTGGAACATCATCGGCATTACAACCATTCCGGTGCTGTTGACAAAAGTGGCGGATTCAATCGGGCAGGTAGACATTAATCAAATTACTATTTATCCATACAGCGTTTCGCTGTTAGTGGTGATTGAACTGGCGTTGCTCTTTGTGGCTTCAAAAAGTGAAACCTTCCAACTAAACCCATTTCGGCTAATCGGTTATTTGCTCCGAAAAGAGTTTGCGGTTTTGTTTGCGGTAGGTGCGGTATTGCTCATGTTAATGCCTGATGTCAAAATCTATTTGGGAGTTTCAGCGGTCATGCATGGTCTGGTCGGATTGGCACTTCAAGGAGTTTATAAGGAAGTTTTTCGAGGGTATGAAGAAGCGGAAAAAATTGCCTACCAGAACAAGCGGAGTGTTTTGCAGGCTCAATTGGAAGAAATTTTAATTTATTGCAGGTCGTTAACCTGACAATAAAGATTTTGTCGTTATTTGCAGGCACAAAAAACGAAAGCCAGGATAACTTTTCCGAATTTGTCGGGATAATGGTTCGCCAGCCATAACGTCCAATTTTGTTATGCAAAATAATTATTAAAGAGCGAGTAGCGAGCCAGTCAACTCGCTATTCGCTCTTGCTGAAAAAACCGCTGTCAGGCGGCATTTGCATTAAAATCAAAGGGAATAATCCAGTCCGGCTTGACAAATTTACCCGCTAACGCCGCTTCCAAACACTCCCGCAAGTGAGCAAGCTGTTTCCGGTGATGCTGAAAAAAAGCGTTCCGAGTGGCTTCGCTCGGAAACAGGTTGGGGGACTCTGCTTCGAGTTCGTTGAGGATAGCTTCGCACTCATCCAGATGCCTGCATATACGTCCTTGAAAACGCCATCGCAGGTGTCCTTCTCCGGGTTGAAGTGCGTGTTGATGGTTTTCGCCACAGCCTACATCAGGCTGGTGAGGTGCTGGTTGGCGTGGTCGAGAACATCTTCCGGTAGCATCTCGTAGTTATCGTCAGCGTTCCCATCATAGTCTTCGTCATATTCGTCCTCGTCATCCCAATCGCTGTCCTCACAACCGCAATGACCGCAGTTGCAGGCACCACATGATTGTGGGCTGCTGAGGTCGGCAAGTTGCTGCCGAATGTCATTCAACGTATCCAAAATTTTATTTATTAAAATCCGGGTTTCCTCGTCCATGTTGGGTGTCTCCTTTGAAAAAAAAGAAATAGAATGTCTGTTAATATGATAGTGAACGATTCGTTCCTATCAGGATAGACGCAAAGAATGGCGTTTTTTCGTTTTTAGGAAAATCTGTTGAGGAGTGCATATGCCAATAGCCACCCGTTTTAGTAGGTGGCTATAAATTGCCGTTGCTACCATATCCATTAAGGAGTCGGTAGCAGGCATGATTAATCAAATTATTCTAGGTGACTGCACAAAAATGCTGTTTGAAATGCCGGAAAATTTTGTGGATTTAGGCATTACCAGCCCGCCATTTAATGTCGGTGTTTCTTATAAATCCAGCAAAAATGACCTTGTTTCGGTGGACGAATATTGTGCTTTTGCAGCAGAGGTGATGACTGGAATGTTCCGCGTGCTGAAAGATGGCGGCAGGTTTTGTCTAGAAATCGGCGGCAGCGGGCGGGATTTGCCTTTGTCGTGGTTATGGCAAGATGCGGCTTATAAGGCTGGTTTCAAGCTGCATACAGAGATTGTCATTGACCACCGCGCCACAAATCCAACCGCATGGGGGAGTTGGTTGAAGTCGGATAACGTGCGAGTTATCCCGAATTTCCGCCACCTGTATGTTTTTTATAAAGGTACGTCCACAAAGCGCGGCGCTGTACCGTGCGACATCAGCCGGGATGAATTTGTCGAATGGACAAAGGGCAGGTGGCAGATTAACTGGTCGAAGGGCGCAAACAAAAAAGAGCATCCTGCAAAATTCCCGGAAGAACTGCCCACACGGTGCATGAAACTGTTTGGGCATCCCGGAGACCTTGTACTTGACCCGTTTATCGGTTCCGGCACCACAGCGGTAGTCGCCTGCAAATTAGGCAGAAACTATTTGGGGATTGAACTTTCGCCGGACTATTACGCAATTGCGGTTAACAAAGTAGAAAAAGTCAAACAAAAATTAGGACAAAGCAACAAGTAATCAAAAAGCGCAGGCGACTGCGCTTTTTGATTTGCATTATTCTTCTTCAGTTTCTTCCACCATCTCGTATTTGTATCGCTGGATGACAGTTTGTTTGACGCCCTGGTCTTATGTTCTTTCACTGTCCCCGTCACGATATAGGATTGTCCGCATTCCAGTTCACCACGGCTAATCCAGACAAACACATTTCCTTCCTCATCTTCCAGCTCGTGCAAATAGCGTTCAATTGGATAAAGGAACTTATCGGCCTTCACCATTTCGGAATGTTCGATTGATATTTGTAAGACGCACAACATCAATAAAAATGATTTTTTGAAGCGGCTGGCAGGTGCAGATATTGTTTTTTTGGGGTGTTTGACCGTCATTCTCCTATAAACATTTCAAATATGGGAGCTTGACAAGATGAGTCCGAAGATTATTTTTGTTACCGGTGGTGTGGTGAGTTCGGTAGGGAAGGGGGTTGCAGCCTCGTCTATTGCGAAACTGCTTCGCCAGCGGGGATATAAAGTGTGTCTCCAAAAACTTGACCCTTATCTTAATGTAGACCCCGGAACGATGAGTCCATATCAACACGGCGAAGTTTTTGTCCTTGATGACGGTGCAGAAACCGATTTGGATTTAGGGCATTACGAGCGCTTGGGCGGCATCAGTTTGAACCGTTATTCATCGGTGTCCACCGGGCAGATTTATGAAGAAGTGCTTTCCAAAGAACGGCGGGGGGATTTTTTAGGCCGTACCATTCAAATCATCCCTCATATTACGAATGAAATCAAACGCCGCATTCGCATGGCGATTGAAACAACCGGCGCAGATATTGGCATTGTCGAAATCGGCGGCACGGTTGGAGATATTGAATCTGAACCGTATCTGGAAGCGATTCGCCAGTTGCGTTTTGAACTTGGGCAGGAAAATACTTTTTATTGTCATCTGACATGGCTTCCATTCATCGGTGCGACCAGAGAACTCAAAACAAAGCCGACGCAGCATTCCGTCAGGATGCTGCGTTCAGTCGGTATCAGCCCGGACGCGTTGATTGCCCGTGCAGATTATTCCATTTCCAAAGAACTGCTGGACAAAATCAGCCAGTTTTGTGACGTTGAACGCCGGGCGGTAATCGGTCTGGAAACCACGCAGTATATTTACGAAGTCCCCTTGATTATTGAAAAATCTGGTCTTGCCGATTACATCGTAGAAAAAATGAAGCTCCCCGGTTTTATCAAGCCCGACCTGTCGAATTGGGAACGGCTGGTTTCCTTGCTGAAACAGGATAAACCCAAAGCCCCGGTCGCACTGGTAGGTAAATACGTCGAATTGCACGACTCCTATATTAGCGTGGCTGAGGCGTTATGCCATGCGGGGCTGGCAAATGGTATCGAAGTGGATATTCACTGGATTAGCGCCGTAGATTTGGAAAATGGCAAGTGTTTAGATGAGTTAGAAGAATGCGCCGGAATTATTATTCCGGGCGGCTTCGGTAATCGCGGTGTGGACGGGAAAATGCTGGCAATTGAGTACGCCCGTGAAAATAAAGTCCCGCTTCTCGGACTATGCTTAGGGATGCAGTTAATTTGCGTAGAATATGCCCGCAACGTACTTGGTCTTACTGAAGCCAATTCGACAGAATTTAATCCCAATACACCGTACCCGGTTATTGACCTGATGGAAGAACAAAAGATGGTGATGAATCTCGGCGGAACGATGCGGCTGGGTAGTTTCGACTGTAAATTGGTTTCCGGTTCAAAAGCCTACTGCGCATATGGTCGGGAAATTGTCCGGGAACGTCATCGCCACCGGTTTGAATTAAATAACGAATACCGCCCATTGCTGGAAGAAAATGGGCTAAAGGTAACAGGCGCAAGCCCAAATGGGGTGCTGGCAGAAATCGTCGAAGTGGAAAATCATCCTTTTTTGGTTGGTACGCAGTTCCATCCCGAATTTAAATCAAAGCTAGACGAACCGCACCCAATTTTTGTGGCTTTCGTGAAAAGCGTCATCGGCGCATAACTGAATAATCACTGTTAAATCAATAAATCCCTGCATATTCGCAGGGATTTATTGATTTAACTGCATTTTTTTGCCGTTGATAGAATTTTTATTCTATAAAATAAAAAGTATTTTAATAAAGAATGATTAAATGTGATTTTTTACGTTCGGTCGCTATTGACTTATTTAAATAAGCCTGTAAAATACGGAGACACTGACGTTTATACTAATTTGTATAAACGTCCTAGATTTTTCCATTATATGAGTTTTATCAGGCAATTATCAGGATAATAATCGGTCTTGTGAAGGAGGAAAAAGGCAATGCCCCCTAGAAAGAAAAAGGCGGTGGTTTCCGCCGAATTAATTGAACAATTTGCGGATGAACTCGCTCAAATTGAACCTGATAACCTTGTGCGAGAAACGCCAGAAACGGTTGTTGGAAGCACAGAACCAGCCCCCAGACGAGGAAGAAAGCCAAAACAGATAAAAGTAGAAGCTGCGCCGGAACTTGAGGATGCAGCGCCTACGCCTGTTGTGACAACGGTCAACCGGGCGGATGATGTTGCGTTAGCTGTTCAACAAGCAATTTCCAGCGTCCTGCCGACTGCGCTGGAACCGCTTATGAAGCCGCCGAAAGGACGCGGCCGGCCACAAAAAATTGAGCCAGAACGGATGGTTGCCGCGGTATCCAATGCCGTGACGACCGCCGTGACGACCGCAGTCGCACAGGTAATTCGGGATGTTCGCCCAACTGGTTCAACCGATGAATATCCTGTGCTGGAACCGGTTTCGCTGGCACAATCTTTGGTTGACCCTGTGACGGAAGTTGTTTCTGAAACTGTTTCTGCACCGACAACAGTTAAGCGGGGGAGAGGCCGGCCAAAAAAGGGTGAATCTCCTGTTCAATCCCTGTTAGTTGAAGCCCCACCGATACCAACGACAAGAAACAAAAAGGCGGATATTCAGCCGGTTGTTGTCGCAATTGAACAGCCTGTAGCTGAACCAGCGAAGCCGCGTAGAAGCAAGGAACAAAGAAAGGCTGTTAGTGTTCCCGTTCAGGAAGAGGCCTCGCAGTCGGAAGTAGTCGTTGGCGAAGCTATCGCAGATGCTCCGTCTATTGCCATCCCGGAAGCAGCCGAAGAAGCCGTCAAAGCTCCATCAAAGCGTGGACGGCGGAAAAAGACGGTCGAAGCTGCTGCGCCGGTCGAGGTTACAGCGGAAGCACCGGTCTCCGAAGCACCTGTTGTTGAAGATGTAGCGCCGGTGAAAGCGGAAGCACCCGTTGTGAAAGCCCCGGCGAAAAAGCGCGGCCGTCCAAAGAAGGCGGCTGCCGCTGAAGCTGCCGAGCCGCAAGCTGTCGTGGTCGAGGCAGAAGTCCCGGTCGCTGAAACTCCGGTCGAAGAACCTGCAAAGCCGAAACGCGGCAGGAAACCCAAAGCAGAATCTAAGGCCGCCGCCGAAGCGAAACCGTCCAAACGGGGGCGGAAACCGAAAGCTGAAGTAGCAGCAGAACCGGCGACAGCCGAGGTCGAACTAACTGTGGGCGCTGCCGAGCCAGTGGAAGATGCCGTCAAACAACCTGTAAAGCGCAAGCGTGGAAGACCCAAAAAGGTGGCGGCTGAACCTACTGCCGAAGTTGAACAGACACCGACCGCCGTAGTTGGAGAAGCGCTCGCAACACCTGAAGTTGAAGAACAACCGGCACCAGCTCGCAAGCGTGGCAGAAAAAAGGCTGCGCCCGCTGAAGAAACAGTGGCGGAAGCACCGGCTGCTGAAGTCGAAGCCGTTGCTCAGCCCGTTGTCGAACAACCTGCGCCGCGCAAACGTGGCCGACCAAAAAAGGTACAGGTCGAAGAAGCCGTAGCGGCGGTTGAAGAACAGCCCAGCGAAGAAGCTACTCCGAAGCGTAAGCGCGGTCGACCAAAGAAAAGCGAGTAGTTCATTCCTTGATTGCACGAACCGGGGAACGACTTTGTTCCCCGGTTTTTGTGTTTAATTTCTTGCAATTCGTCATAAAAATAGTGAATTTGTTCTATTTATATTGAGGGGGACTGGATGAATTGTAGGTATTGTACTGAAAAAACGAATGACCAAACCCGGCAAGAAGGTGGTATTGAAGTCCAGCGGGGGACAGAGATTAACGTACTCAATTTGAAAAATCCAATTTTGGAACGCAATCATTTTCCAGATGAATGGAACAGGTATATTGATTGGTTGGATGCAAACTCTGTTACTTATTCTGGAATGCACACCATCAAAGCTGTCATGATGAAACGCAAGGCGGCGCACCGGGATTATTCATCGGCGGATAGCTGGCTCAGTTTATTGCGGCAGTGGTCGGATAGATACGCCAAAGAAACTGGAAATCCAAAGCTGTCCTTTATGGAACTGGCGCAGCTAGCCATGTATTTTGAAAAGCGTATGCTTGATGAAATTGAAAAAGGGGACGAATCAGAGTTTTTCAAGCTCCAAAATCAATCTTCACCAGCACCGTCTCAGCTCGCTATGCAAAACGTCCAAACATCACAAATGGTAAGGAATGTCGTGTTATCAAAGCTAAAAGGACAGCTCAACGAAAAGCCTCGCATTTTAGAACCGACTGCTGGAGATAGCGCACTGGCAAAGTGGCTGGTTTCCGATTATCCAAAAGCGAAGCTGGATGCCATTGATGCCGATAAAAACCGACAAAATGAACTGCGTCAAATGGGATACAATCCGGCAGGGGAAGATTTTCTTTCTTTTATCCCGCACAAAGCCTACGATGCAGTCGTAATGAATACAGCCGGAAATCCGCAAACCTATGCAGCGCAGGTTGTCCACGGATTTGACATTCTCGCTCCGTCCGGCACGCTGGTGGCGATTGTGCCTGAAAATATTCAAGACCTGACTAAAAGCATTTCGGCGGGGAAAATGAACGCCGGAGATACGGAACGGCTACGGAAGTTTATTTACCAGTACGGGAAATTAGAACGTCTGATAACCGGCGAAAACGAAAGTCATTACATTCTTGTATTGACCAAACCCAAATGTCATCGTGGGCGCAGAAAAAAAGGTGAGGTTCGGGAAATTACGCTGGTCGCAAAGGGAACAGGGAAACGAGGCCGGCCGCGTATTCGCCCACTCCCGGATGAAAATCAGCCCAAACGGAAACGAGGCCGCCCGCGCATCCATCCACTTCCAGATGAAAAACAACCGAAGCGCAAGCGGGGGCGACCACCGGGCAGCAAAAACAAAAAGGTCGCTGCATTTGAAGCCTGATATAACCAAAAAGCCAGTTGTCTGGCTTTTTGGTTATATTTTTGACTAATTCAATGGGTTTTCGTGGTTTATATCCGGCAAACCAGAAGAGCGATGTTGCTTTTTATTGGTGCTTTAGGACGTGGAATTCATTTAATGGATAGTAAACCAGCAGGCCTTTGCCAATAATCTTTTTGGCGGATACCGAACCAAACGAATGGGAATCGGCTGAAAAATTCCGATTATCCCCGAGGACGAAATAATACCCTTCAGGAACGAACCATTCACCGGCATAGCTTATCTCTTCTGGAAGATAGGCTTCTGGATAAAGAACCCCGTTGATATATACTGCTCCATTTTCGATTTTGATATTCTCACCAGGAAGTCCAATAATCCGTTTGACCAGCGCCTTTTCGGAAGTTTGCGGGTGGTGCAGAACAACTATATCGCCACGTTCAAACCTTTTTTCTCGAAATGCCATCTTGTCTACCAAAAGCAACTGCCCGTTTTTTAGGGTAGGGGACATACTTTCGCCGTAGACTTCCACTCGCACCGTAAATACATTGGCCGCGAGATAAAACAAAACCAGAATCAAAATCGTCGGAAGCCATTCCTTTAAAAAATTTGCCAGACGTTTTTTGAAAGGGATTGGCTCTGGTTGAAGTTCCGACTCGTTTTTCACAGTTGTTTCTATCATCTCGATTTTATCCTGCCTATCTATATCAAAATTTGTTTTTACCAATCGTTCTTTCGTCATTAATGACGCCTCGTTTTGTCCTTAAGCAAATCAAACAAAAAATCCCCTATTGCCGGGGATTTTTTGTTTGAGAAAGAAGATGGTTGTTTTATCCTTCCGGACCGTTCAACGTACCAGAATGGATTGTGACGGTGAAAGTAGCTTGATAAGAGCCTCTATAAGTCTCTGCTGGAATATACAGGTCGAAAACCGGGGTTAGCTCCCAAGTTCCCATACCTTTTTCAGCTTCAGCAGCGACGAAGGCAATCGGTTCATTTCCGAATTTCGTATAGTCGGTGACGAGGCTGTACGGGGCGCGGTCTGGGTCGCCATGCGGCTCACCATTTTCACTAACCGCTACATTGACGTTTTCGTTTCGTAGTTTGATGCGCAACCCCGTACCCTGATTCCAGTCAATTTGTTTACCTTCAAACCCTGGTGTGATATTGGTGAATGGGGTGCTGCTGATAGTGGCATACCATCCAGCCCACGTACCAGTTGGGTCAACAGCGACCCACGGTTCACTGGATTGACCATTTGTTGTTTGGTCGAGGCCATTAAGCGTTACAGTGTCAAAGATTACTGTTTTTGCAGTGATGGATGGGCTGTTCCCCTCGACCGTCACGATTGCATCCGCAAAGACCGGCAAAGCTGCCGTGCCAAACAAGATTACAAAAATTGAGAGTGTTAGGAGAACCTTTTTCATTTTGCCACCATCATAGAAGTTGAACGAATTTAGTCTGAAGCGTGATTACGGGTGTTTAAAGAATTTGTCTGACGGACGGTTACGGTTATTACCGCCCGTCAGACATTGACCAGTGATTATATATTTACGGGTTATTACCAGCAACGATAGTGAGGGTCGTTTCGCTGACGTAAGTACCAGCCTTTGTGGTGGCGGGGACAGTCAGCTTGAAATCGGGCTGGAAGCCGTACTGACCCATACCTTCAGCGTAGGGTTCTTCCAATTCTTCCGCCGAGCGAGCAACCAAAATGGTCTGGCTTGCACCCAGAGGGGCGAAGTCATCAGCCCAGGCCGCGCCAACCTGCGGCAAAGCCGAGGAGGACTGGTCGTCTGTAATGTCAGCGACGGTATCCTGAGAAAGTTTCATTTTTAGCAGGTCTTTGCCTTCATAAACCAGCGGGATGGTAGCGCCAGATTCATCTTCGTTGACGAATTCGCCAACCTCCAGCGTCATGTACCAACCGGCGGCCAGACCCGTAGCGTCACGAACTTCCCAGCGCTCGTTGTCAATATCTTCGACTTCCAAGGTGGAGCCGGTCAGTTGAGCATCACCGAAGTGAATATCAGGCTCGTTCTGAATCATTGGAGAAGCCTCACCCATGACCGTGACGGAAGCGTCAGCAAATGCCGGGATGACCGTTCCGACAACCAGCAGAGAAAGCGCGAGTAAACCAAGAACTTTCTTCATTGTGAAAAAACCTCCGAAGTTTAATTATGAGCAGACCGTTGGTTTTTGCTATAGGCGACCCGCCCTCATAATCGCACGCAAGGCCATCATATTTGAGTCGCCTTATCACCGATACCTATTCATAGACGAATATCTTTGCAAAGTCCTGAATCTCGTCCAATTTTTCTGATTCGGAAAGATATTTATCATTTGGGTGGAGTTTTAGCAATTTACAACAGGCATAGTTAAATCAAAAAGCCGACTCCTATTTTGGGAGTCGGCTTTTTGATAGTCTACTCGTCCAATCTGTCGTCTGAATCGCTCTTATTGATACGAACTTCCTTTTCTTGTTGTCCTTCTTTTTTCTCTTTTTTGTTAGAGAGATAAACAATTACTGCCAGAATTGCGCCGAGGCTTATCAGGAAGGTGGACGAAAGGATAATAATATTCGGGGTAGTTAACAGGTGGGCAAACGGGTCAGACTGCTGAGGTTGGGCATATTCGCCACGACCGCGTGCCTCAGCTTCTTCCTGTTCGCGAACCTGCTGTTCGGAATCGGCTTTATCCTTATCGGTAATTTCAATATCTTCGCTGTATGTGGCCGAACAACCGGGGATGTCTTTGCTTTCCAGCGTAACATCCAGTTTATATTGTCCGGGTTCGGGCAGAGGGGAGATGATAAGCGGGTAATCCACCGTGTCACCCATCACCCAATATCCCATTTCAAACAGCTTTTCTATTACCTCACCGGTTGTTTTGTCCGTTAGTGTAAAGCGCCCGCTGCCCTTGAAATGGGTGTTTCCTACGTTGGTCATGTTCATTTTGATACTGTAGACATTCGCCTGAACATTTTTCGCAAGTGAATTGATATTGATGTGGCAATCTTTGGGTTCACCAACCGTCAGGTAAATAGGAAGTCCCATCTGCGGAACAATTCTGACCCGGAAGCCGCTAGTATCGCCATCCTCTGTTTCGACATCGGTTTCCATAACTTCCTGCTGAGTGGCTAAAAAGCCGATTACATATTCTCCGGGCGGGGTATCGGCAGGAATTTTGATATTGAATGGAATCAGACGGATATTGCCCGGAAGCTGACCCTGTTCAACCTTTTGTTTATCATTTCTCGCTTCCAGAACCATAACATTATTATCTGCCAACAGCTTTTCGTCCATAATCGTAACCCAGCTTGCCGTCCCTTCGAGTGCATCGGTCGGGAAAGCTACGCCGCCTGTCACGGCAGTATGACCAGTCACCTGGCGAACCAGCAGCGTAACCGGGGCGGGAGCGCTGTTAATGGCGTAAAAAGCATCTTCAATCACGTCCCCCGGTTGTGCCTGATAGACGAAATAGGCTTTCGACTGGTCTTGCGGACGAAGGCCAAACCCAATTTGTGCTTCGGCGGTCAGCGTATTTGCGCCCATCACCGAAACCAAAACTGCAAAAAAAACAAAAAACCTGATAGCTTTATGCATATACAGCTTTTCTCCTTACTAATCATAAAAGTATCAACTAGAAAGGGTAACAGCGACGAGATTTAATTCCCCTTTCTATTCTATAGACGGCTTAGTTCAGATTTTGCAGAATGGAATAGTTTGTCGTCTTATACTTATCACGAGTAAAGACCGAGGATGAGATTGTGCTTTCCGCGAGTGGACAGTTAACACAAGTAAATAATCCAAAAGAACTAGAATTGAAAATCAAGAAAATCGCTGCGAGACAGGGTGGAATAGGTGCCAACATCCTGCTTTTTTATCGCAACGCGGTTATTGACGCTATTGAATCGAATGGATTATGGGTGACGTTCCAAGATACGCAGGAAAGCGCCTTTGTCGAGTTCTATCTTGTGTCTACATCCGTAGGGAATGCATTGGTTCCGAAAAACATTGAAGAAAGTTAATTGTACGAAAGGCAAAAAAATAAAAAAGACCGCCCGTGAGCGGTCTTTTTTATCAACTAATGGTTATTCAAAATCTTCTTCGTCGAAGCCCCAATCGTCTTCCCAGCTATTGTCTGGTTGCCCAGCACCGTTTTCGTCACCGTTCAGATTGTTCCAGCTTTCATCATAGTTGTATAAAATATCCTGCGCCGGGTCATCATTGAAATAGGCGTCAATATCGTCATCTGATGTAACTGCCGGGATATTCCAATTCTGCAACAGGTCTGTGCCCTGTATTCTCTCGTTGGATATAGGGGTTTCCAAAAAATCCGTCCGCTTTGCCTTTTTTTGGTTTGCGTACTTCAAATAACCTTTACTGACCCAAACCCCATACATATAAGGGTTGTCTGGGTTTTTACCGAAATAAAAACCAACGGGCAGTCTTTCGGTTAGTGCTTCGGAAATTTTGTCAACCAATCTTTCTGCATCCGGCTTCAGTGTTTCGCCGGTAATGCTAGAAAGCCGCTGTACCATCAATATTGCCTGTGCCGACAGGCTTGGAATATACGGGGCAGAAAATTCCGCAAGGGCATTCAGGACTTCGGAAATATTGTCACTGTCAATTACGCAAAAGCTGTTGTTTACTTTGATTTTTTTCATCTTGCTAACACCTGCAAAAGGGGAGGGTAAAACCGGATGGGAGTCAACCCCCATCCGGTTTTTGATTGTTATTGGGCTTTTGCCTTGCGCCCACGCTTCGCCGGGGCTTCGGCTTTGCCTTTTTCGGGAGCGGTTTTGCGCTTCGGCTTTTCATCGGTTGCCGGGGCTTCCGCCTTTGCCTTGCGCCCACGCTTTGTGGGCTGTTCCGGCCGTGCTTCCGCAGCGGGCTTGCGCCCACGCTTAGTCGTCTTTTCTACTGGGGCTTCTGCCTTCTTTTTAGAAGTGGTGGGCGACTTGGAAGATGCTGCCTTTTTACCCTTTGTGGGTGCCGGTGTATCTTCCGCCTTCGCGGTTTTTCGCTTGGTGGCCGGCTTCGTCTCCTGAACAGGGGCATCACCGGCAGGGACAACGGCGATAAAGGCGACCTTTTCACCGCCGAACAGCCCGTCAAATTTCGCGGAAATATTTTCGCCGTTCTTGGAGCGGGGCTGTTCGGGGATGTCTGTGACACGGATGCGAAGCCGCTTGCCTTTTTCTGAGACCAAATCCAGCATATCGCCTTCATTGGCAACGGCATAAGCAACCGGGAGACCGGACTGTTTTGTCGGCTTCATGGTCATTACGCCCTGTCCAGCCCGCCCCTGCACCGGGAACTCATCCAGTTTGACAAGCTTTGCAAAGCCGTTCTCTGTCACGACAACCAGGTAGCCGTTGGTGTACTGGTCGGGGTTGAAGCAAACGCCGCCCAAAACCGGGTCGCCGTCGCGCATCTTGATGCCCGTTACACCCTTTGCGCTGGCGCTGACCACCGGGTTTACCGTGTCTGTCTCAAAGCGCAGGGCGCGTGGGTCAGCCTTCTGCATATTGCCCTGCGTGAAAAACATCGTATGGGTCGGCTTATCCGCCAGTGTCGCGAAGATGACCTCATCTTTGTCATCCGCCAGACCGATGACCGCCCCCCACGAACCTTCACTGCGGGATGAAGTGGCATCTGCCAGCTTGATGCGCTTGACGTTCCCGTTGCGAGTGCCGATGGTCAGGTAAGCTTCCGGGTCTGCCTTCATACCAGCCAGCAGCGTTTCGCCCTTATCTAAGCCTAAATCAGCATGAGAGCTGGTGTTCGGCAGTCTGCCGACATTACCAAACCACAGGCGTCCACGATTGCTAATCAGCACCACATTATCAGTAGGTTCAACGACAAAGCGGGAAGTCACAACCTCAACCGCTCGGGCGCTTACCTTGCCGGGCTGAACGGTATCTTTATAGGTATCCGCATCTGCCCGCTGAATACCGCTGGTAGTCAGAACAACCATCTGCGGCTTTTCAGGGACAAGCAAATCCGCGACCGTAACCGTCTCCTTATGTCCGTTCTCGTTCTCCACGATGATAGTTTTGCGGGGAGTCGGGTATTTTGCGTTGATTTCCTTCATGTCTTCGATGATGAGAGATAGACGCTTGGCTTCTGAGCCGATAATCTCGTTCAGTTCCTTGATTTTTGCCAGCAGTTCCTTCTTTTCTTCTTTCAGCTTGTTGACCTCAAGGCTGACGAGACGGCGGAGCTGCATGTCAAGGATTGCCTGTGCCTGGACATCATCCAGACCGAGCAGCTTTTTCAGTTTTGTTTTAGCGGTATCAGTATCCTTCGACCCGCGAATGATGGCGACCACTTCGTCGATTTTTGCCAGCGCCGCCAGCAGAGCTTCCACGATATGAAGCCGCTTTTCCGCCTTATCTTTGTCAAAGCGGGCGCGGCGGGTAATCACCACCAGACGGTGCTTGATGAAGGCAACCAGCAGTGCCTTGAGGGACATCACCTCGGGATACATATTGCCTTCATCGTCGATGTTCAACGCTAGATGGTTGACAGATAGTGTGGTGCGCAGGTTTGTGTTAGTGAACAGGGCATTCAGGGCTTCCTGCGGGTCGCAGCCGCGCGCCACATCGAACACGATGCGCATACCTTCCTGGTCGGACTCATCGGAAACGTCCGTGATTTTGCCAGCCAGCTTGTCCTTGACCTTCGCCACGCGTTCCAAAATCGTACCTTTCGAGATGCCGTAGGGGATTTCGGTGATGACGATTTTGGTGCGCCCGTTTTTCTCAATGTCGGCCTTAGCCTGACAGACCAGCGGAGAATAACCGGTCTCGTAGGCTTCCCGAATCATGTCCATCGAAACACCGGTCTTCTCATCCTTGCGGTAGCGGTAAATCAGTCCGCCCGTAGGAAGGTCAGGGCCGGGGATGATTTTCATCAGGTCGTCCACTGTGATTTTGTCGAGGTTTTTCCAGTTGGACGCCAGATAGATGACCGCATCACAGACTTCGTTGAGATTGTGGGGCAGGATGTCGGTGGACATACCGACTGCAATACCAGTTGTGCCGTTTACCAGCAGGTTGGGGAAGCGGGCGGGCAGGACAACCGGTTCTTTCAGCGTCCCGTCAAAGTTTTCAATGAAGTCAACCGTATCGCGGTCAATTTCATTCAGCATCAGCGCACCGAACTCGCTCAATTTTGCTTCGGTATAGCGCATAGCCGCCGCACCGTCACCATCGATAGAGCCGAAGTTTCCCTGTCCGATGACCAGCGGCACACCCATCGCCCAATCCTGTGCCAAACGCACCAGCGCACCGTATACCGAGGAATCACCGTGCGGGTGGTATTTACCCAGCACTTCACCCACGATACGGGCGCATTTCAAGGTTTTGGCATTGGGCAGCAGGTTCAGCTCACCCATTGCATACAACACTCGGCGGTGAACGGGCTTCAAGCCGTCACGAGCGTCAGGAATTGCACGGTCAAGGATGGTCTTTTCCGCATAAGTGACCATCCATTTTTCAATTCTTTCACCAATATCCTGTTTTACAATCGTTCTTATGTCTGCCATATAGCTTTTCTCTCAGATTTTCTGTTTTAGTCCACAAAACCCGTCCACGGATGGTTCATCAGCCATTCGTTTCGGGCTTTGGAGTTGTCGCCGCCCATCCATAGGGCTATTTTGTCGTTTGCCGCTTTCGCGTCCTGAACGGTAAGCTGAACATCGCGGTAGGCGAAGTCTTCCAGCGAAACGTTTTTCGGTGTGTGTTCTTCCTTGTTGCCGTTTTTGCCGCGTTTCTTCGCATACCCCGGCGGAACGACCAGAACGGTTTCTGCTAACTGTTCGGCGTTCATTTCACCCAAACCCTTGTAGCGGGTGATTTCAACGTTCTGGAAACCACCAAACTTCTTTACAATTTCATCGCGTTCCGCTTCACTATAGGCGTATTCATACTCTTTGGTTTTCTTGTGCTGAACACGGAACAGCGGCGGGCGGGCGGCATACAGCTTACCCGCCTCAATCAGCGGGCGCATGTAGCGCCAGAAGAACGTCACCAAAAGCGCCTGAATGTGCGCACCGTCAACGTCAGCATCCGACATCAGGACAACACGCCCATAGCGCATATCTTCCAGGTTGAAATCCGGGCCGATGCCAGCGCCAATCGCCGTCACCAGCGAGCGAATTTCATCATTTTCGAGAATTTTGGAAAGCTGTGATTTCTTCGCTACGTTTTCCGGTTTACCACGAAGCGGCAGAATGGCATGGAAGCGGCGGTCGCGCCCCTGCTTCGCAGAACCACCGGCGCTGTCACCTTCCACAATATACAGGGCGGTGAATTCCTTCGGGACAACCGGTTCGCCGTTGACGCGGGAAATATCTGCTGTCTTACCGACAAAATTTACCCCGGCATCCAGACCAGACTTCTTAATCATGGTCGCCCGGACTTTGGTCGCCGCATCACGGGCTTCCTTCGCGGTCATTGCCTGTTTGACAATCAGCTTGCCAATCTCGGCATTTGCCGGTTTCGAGAAGAACTCGGTCATGTAATTGTAGGTAGCCGACATAACCGGGCCTTTGACCTCACCGGAGTTCAACGCCTCTTTGGTCTGCGAGAGGAACTGCGGGGTGTTGGTCATCGTCACACTGACGATAGCGGTCATACCGGCAAAAACATCTTCATTCTTGAAGTCATCTGCCGATTTGACCCACTTTTTTGCCACCGCAACCGTATTGATTGCCCGGCTGAACCCTGCCCGGAAAGCCGACACGTGAACACCACCGAGACTGGTGGGGATGGAGTTCACGAAAGAAACAATATTTGTTTCCCCGCTTTCGTTTGCTGTGTATTGGATGGCGATATTGGTTTTGATGGTGTGCTTGACACCATTCAAATCTACCTGTTCTTCCGCCTGGAAAATAATGGGCTTGTGAAGAACAGCCTGCCCTTCGTTCAGGTAGGCGATGTAATCCTTCAAACCGTCCTTGCTGTAATAAACCTTTTTCTGTCTTTCCGCAGAAGGAACTCTCTTATCCAAAAATTCGATTTTTACGCCCGGATGCAGGAAAGCGATTTGGGCAAAGCGAGTTTCCAGACGATTGGTATTCCAGGGGACGTTCTTTTCTGGGTTTTCCCATTCCAGACTGGGGGAGAACCATGCCCGGTTCGGGCGAAAGCGAATCTCGGTGCCGGTGCCCTGATTTGGGTCGGGGTTCACGGTGACTTTTTTGCCGTCCACCGTCAGCGATTCGCAGATGCCATTTTTGTTTAAATTCAGTTTGGTACTGGCGTTGATTTCGCCAACCTTTTGTTTGGTGGCATCGAAAATCTCAACCGGGGTCATCTTACTGCCGCCGTTCTCAAAGCGTTGGGTGAAAACCAACCCGTGCCGTTTAACGGTCACGACAACGAAAGACGACATAGCATTCACGGTTTTCAGACCAATGCCGTGCAGACCCCCCGATGCAGAGTAAGCCGAATCACCATTCGACTTTTTGAATTTACCGCCCGCATGGGGTTTGGTCAGAACAACGGTCATGGCGCTGCACTCGATGTCCGGCTTATATTCCACCGGGATGCCGCGCCCATCATCCGACACGCTGATGGTGCCATCCTTTTCGATGACGACGGTAATTTTGCTGGCAAATCCCGTCTGACATTCATCAATAGAGTTGTCAACAACTTCCAACAAGATGTGGTGGAGGCCGTGTTCCGCCGTATCCCCGATATACATACCAGGGAGTTTGCGGATGGCTTCCAGAAACTCCATTTGTGTGATGTCTGCCGAAGAATAATTTTGATTGGGCATAAACCTCTCCAATAAGTTTTACTGATTCTATGTTAGCAGTGAGAATTTCAAAAATGGCATCAGAGGTAAATTTATACTAATTATACAAAGCATAAATCACCCACGACACCAATTGGAAAAATCGCATAGAACCTTTGTTCTTATTATATCCCCAAAATAAGCGGCGGTTATTCCCTTTGGTCGCAAATAACCGCCGCTTCGTGAATTTTTTGGCGGTTTACTCCACTGCTTTGCGCATTTCGTACAGCATCAGAGTTTTCTTGCTGAGAACTTTTTCGCCCTGATGGAGTTCATTCATCGTCAGGGAAACCGGCCATTGGCTTGTCGGGTCGTATTTGGCATTAAAGTAAACTGTCACAGGTTCACTCATATTCCAATCCTCCAATATTTCTGTGACCGTAAAATAAGAGTTCCAGAAAGAAATACGGGCGAACCCTTCCTTACCGTGCGTTGGATTTTCCTTGAAAATGATAGTGGTATACTGCCCGTCTTTCAATGGAAGAATCCGGTCAATGTACACGTCTTTTGCCACATATTCGGGGGTTGGATTGCCCAAACCATGCGGCTCGGTCAGGTAGGTTGCCATTGCCGCGCCCCGGATGTCATCATTTTGCAGAGAAACTGGCAGAGCCTCCTTTTCTTTTGTTTCAGGATTCAGCTTCAATTTGCCGAACCCTTTTTTGATTTCCTCAAATTTATCCGGTTCATAGCTAAAGCCGGCCGCCATCTCGTGACCACCAAAACGCAGCAGGTGTTTTTTTGCTTTTTTCAAGATGTCATCCACCAGATGAACACCTTTGACACTGCGTGCCGAACCGACCATTGTATCGCCAGCAGGACAGGCGACCAGGGCGGGCTTGTCGAACAGTTCCACCAGCTTGGAAGCAATCAGGCCAACGTACCCCGGCAGGGCATCTTCCACTTCGATGAAAATCACCGGTGAGTCGTCATCCAAAAGAGTCGGCATCACCCGGTCACAGATTGTTTTGACATCATCCTGACGCTGGTTGTTGGCCTGGTTCAGCAGATTGACCGCTTCGATGTCACCTTCGAGGGCTTTCAGGGCAATCATCGGGCTTTCCCCAATGCGGGAGATGGCGTTGATACGCGGCCCCATGATGAACCCGAAGGAATAGGCGTAGAATTTTTCGTTTCCGTTCAGGTTGTATGCCCATGATGGTTGGCGTTTGTTCAAATAGCCCAAACCGAGTTTGGTAATGGCGAAATTCGCCGGGTTGTTGAGCGGTGTGAGGTCGGCAACCGTACCAAAGGCACCTAACCCGACCAAATCACCATTTTCATAGATTTTAGAATCCAGCAGGGCGATTGCCATACAAAACGAAATGCCGGCCGAACACAGCTCGATGCCCCTGAAATCATGTCCGTTGATAATGGTCATATTTTCCGGGGCGTTAGAAACAAGCTGCTTATCGATGATGTGGTGGTCAAAAACAAGATAACGGGTCTGCGGATTTTGGCGAGCATGTTCGTGCAGCAGAACGTCATTTGTCCCGCAGTCCACAGTAATCACCAGCTCCGGTTTGAGTTCATTTAGCTTGTCAATGCTGTCTGGGGTGATACCATACCCGCTTTCACGTTTGGGCAGGTAAATCTCAATTTGCGCATCTGGCAAAACCTGTCGCAGGGTCTTCAGCCAGATTTCGCCGGACGTGATGCCGTCCACGTCATAATCGCCATGCACGAAAATGCTGGCGGGTGGATTAGGAGCGACCACTTCATTCCAGACCGTGCGGATGTGGTCTATTAGCTTTTTGGTATGCGCGGTAAACAACTCCATCGGCGGGGTCAGGAACCATTCTGGTTTCATTCCCGTCCGGGCAGCAATCTGGTCGACATACCCTTTCGTTTGCAGTGACATGTTATTTTTCATATTTTATCCATCAATCTCTGTTTCAAATTGCATGTTTGCGACCAGCGTCCTCAAGGTTGCAAGGCGGTCTTTGATTTCTTGTTCCTTTTGCCCGTCATGCGAATCATTCATAAAATACTTCTTTGCCACCAGCGACCTGTACTGATTGAGAAAATCTATTCGATTTTGAAGTTTCGACCAAAACTTTGCGGGATTGATTTTCGACTGTTCTTCAATGTTCGGAAAAGCTCGGGTATCCACGACGACTGGCGTCATAGGGTATAGCCCCGCCTGTTCGATGAGCGTGTTAATGACTGCCAGAATCTCTGGTGAGCGCTTGATGGCCAGCAATTTTGGGAAGTTAGCCCGATAGTAACGGATAACTTTTTCATCCGTATAAACGGGCTTTTCATCAGCGCCATTTTCCGCATTCACTTGAGCTGGATTATCGGACTGAGCATTTGCAGCCGTATTGCTCGCAGGGTTGTTATTTGTCGGTTTTTTTGTTCCGTTGCGCGCCGGAAACGAATGCTGGTGCTGATACTTCGGCTGGTCAGGCGTTTTTTGCGCGAGACTATTGAAATAATTCGTGATGTCTAGTTCCAACTTTTCCGACATGCGCTTGAAATACGCCTGACGGGTTATCGCCGGGAAATTACGAATCGACTTTTCATGGTTCTCGAACAGCCACGCCCGCCTGTCGGCAAAGTCTTCAATTTGCGAACCTTCATAGATAATTTTGGTCGCAACATAGTTTTCCGGGGAAAGCGCCTTGTTCATCACTTCCAGAGCGGCTGCTGTCCCGTATTTCAGTACATATTCATCCGGGTCATACCCTTCGGGCAAGAAGGCAATCTTGAATTTGACTTTCGGATTGGCATCGATGAAAGGGAAAAGAGTATTGACACACAGCTTGAACGCCCGTTTGTATCCAGCCTCGTCCCCATCGAAGCAGAAAATCAGTGTTTGGGAAAAACGCATAAGAGTCTGAAAAATCTCAGTATCATTTGCACCCAAACCCAAAAGCGCCAGCATGGGGATGCCTTCCTGCTGCATCACCATCGCGTCAAACGCACCTTCGCCTAATGCAACAAATCCGTGCTTTTTGACCAGCTCCCGGAACTTGCTGCCGTAACCAAAAGCTGCCTTGCGCTTTTCAAAGATTTCTGTCGCCGGAGAGTTTTTGTACTTGGGGGCTTTTTCCTTCAGCTCGCCGGTAGCAAACGGGTCTAACCGTCCAGTAAAAGCGATGATGTTTTCAAATGGGTCATCATCTTCTGTACCGCCCCGGAAATCCTTCACCGGTGCGACAATGCGGCGGTTAAAAACCGGGACGTATTTCCCATCCAGCAGCGACATCACCCCCGCTTTTACGAATTCTTCGTACATCTCCGGCTGGTCGTTGAGGACGTGAGATTTCAGCGCCCAGCCCAGCCCGAAATATTCGATGCTTTCAGCCGTCAGCCCGCGCTGTTTTTTCAGGTAGTCCAAAATCACCGGCGTTTTAAGAAGCTCTTCATGGTAAATCCTCGCCATGTCACCGTTGATTTTGTACAGCGCCTTGCTCTTTTCTGAGGCGCTGTTATTCACCAGTTTTACACCATAGATTTTTTCTGCAATATGCAGAGCCTGGAGAAAATCAACTTCTTCCAATCGCATGATGAGCTTTACGGCATTGCCGCTTTCATCGCACTTCCCAAAGCACTTCCACAGCTTCTTTCCATCTGCCGTTTCAAACAGGGAAAATGACGCTCCATGTGTCTCATGATGTCCCGGCAGAGGGCAGGGGATATTGCTTCCCTCTTTGAAGGGAATATTGTAATAGGTCAGTACGGTGCGAGGGTCAAGCTCACTAATTTCTATCGACATAAACTCAGCCTCTTTATCAACTCGTAATCAATTTTTATTATAGGAACGAGAAGCCGGGGGGGATTTCAGGGCTTAATGGTAGACGCAATCACCGCCGATATGTGCATTTCCGCCACATACAGAAAAAAGGTCGTTTAAATGCCATTACCCGCCACATATGGGGAGTATCATGCAAAAGGTATCACATATGGGCAAATCAGTGGTAATCGAGCAATATTTTTAAAAATTCATTTCAAAAATAATAGGAAATTTCTCCGAAGAAGTTTGGACAATGATTCTATTTTGGAATTGTTGTGCGTCAATTTAATGGTGATATTGAATCAGAATGTGGAGAAAATGGATGATGCTAGATGAAATCAGGATAAAACAGGCAATAGAAAGCGGGCAAATACAGGGTTATTATGATTGGCAAGATGTGGGAGTCTTTGGCGTCCCTAGCTTCCAGGTCAAAACGGTCAGCAACGGGGTCAGCATTGAAACGATTGCTCCGTTCGTGATTGATTTAGGTGTCATTGATGCGAACACGCTGAAAAGGATTGTCAACAACCACAATCGGGAAAATGGCTGTGTCATCTCCTTGAAAAGCTATTTCCTTGTAGATAAAAGCGACAATATCGCCTGGGTTATCCTCGATTATCTGGTGCCCGCATTGGATAATGATTCAATATGGCTAAAAAAAATCGCTCATCCTATCCACTCACTTGCAAACCAAAACCTGTTGGATTATCTCAACAAATTAGAACTGATAAACGCACTCAAACCGCTGGTGGAATGGCCGCAGGGATTTTCCAAATTTGTCCTTGACAACCGACCGCGCTCTCGTGGAGTAGGGACACAGTTGGTCGCAGATAGAAGCCTGCCTGTACTGATGGAAATGCTTTCAGCGGATTACGAAATATTGCCCGGTCAAACACAGCAAAATTATGCTCTGTTTTACAAAGATACATTATCTGACAAAGTCAGAGAAGCTACACTTTCTCTGCGTGATTCTATAATTGCAGATTGCCCGTTCCTCGAACTGCGTTCAATACTGGCGAGATTTGATAAAAGACAGGTGGAAAACATGGTCGATTTTTCGACCAACGTAAATGCCGCAACGCAAACGCCGCTGGTGCTTTTTGTGGAAATGGTACAGGGAGAAGGCATTTTGGTCGCGAAAAACATCCTACCACTTCTTCCGATGATGCCGTTTTCTCTCATCAAAGACTTTATCGGCATTAGCATGGACGGGATAAATGATATTATCGACTGCTGGATAGTCTAGCAATTCGATTTTTGAAAAACAGCGCCGCCTTGCATCTATAAGGTAGGCGTTTTTTGCGTTTAATAAACAACTATCAGGAGCGATGTGCGTATGTTGTATCCTTTCATCTCGTCCGATGATACTAGCAATTCGACTTCTCCGTTTGGGACGATGCGTGAAGTCAAGTTTGATGAAAGTCCAGAAGAAAACAAAACAACGCAGCCTTCACGGGATGCAGTTCCAATAAAGTCAATCCGAGAAGCCCTGCAAGAAGCAGAAAATATGCGCGACCGGCTGGCGCAGCTTAACCAGCGTCTTTTGCTGCTGGATGAACTGATGAAGGAACGAAAGGGCGAAGTCGGTCTGGTGCAAATGGCAACCGAGGCAGAAGCAATTCGCAAGGAAATTGAACAGATTCAGAAACAACTTGAAACGCTGCCTGCCCATCCGGTTTCGCCAGACGAGTTTTACAAGCGTGCTTTTTCAAAAGCCTATGCTGCCGTGGATGAATATCAGAACGTTTTGGATGCGTTTTCAAAAACGCTGTTCAATTCACCTACATCTTTTCTTGAAAGCGGATGCTCCCGGCTGGTCAAGCTGGAAAAAATGGCGCGATTGTGGCTCTCAGTATTTGAACCGACGATTTACAGCATGAACCCCAAAATTATGCGGGGGATTTTGGACAGCATTCGGAATCGTTTTTCTCCGCACGAAACCGTCAAACGTCTGGAAGCAGAGAAGAATCGCATGATAGAAGAAATCCTTGCTCAGCCGCCGTCCGGCGCGACGGACAGCATGATGCTGCATTTGGTTTCGCTGTGGAAATATGAAGCGGTGGTGCAGGTGGTTAACGAGATAAACGAACTGCTGCCCGAACTGGCAGAATTGGTTAAGGGAGTATACGTGTGGCTTGCCCTGAGTGAAAACGAAGAACCAACAGGCACATAAAAACCAGCAAAAGCCCATCCGTTGCAGGATGAGCTTTTTTATAATTAATATAAAGCTGCGCTGGGGGCGCATCGAAATCCTTGAAAATCTACGAATTTTGTGTATAATTATAATATAATTATTATAATAATATGGAGCAACTATTGTGGACGAGTTCAATCCATCTGGCAGCATAAACCTGGATATTCTTCACCGGCTTAGAAACCTGAATCAGTTCGTAATCGACCAAATAAAAGACGTTCGCACCGCTGTTCAAGGCCTGCAAGTTTCCGCTCGCGAACCAGATGTTTATCTTTTGGACTTCATCAATCCGCAAAACCCGCTGGTCTCTGCGGAAATTGAGTTACTCAATCGACAAATTGGCTGGCTTAATGAACTACTGGTTCAGATTTCGCGGGAACTGGAACAAAATCAGATTCCAGCGCGCTTTCAGCCAGAACAGGTCAGCCTGATTCAGGCGGCCAATTATCATGTGGTTCAGAATGTGATGAACGAACTGGATAATCTGTTAGAATCAGCTATTATCGTGGATGGCCGCCTGAACGCTTTAATTTATGGATAACTGAAAGAGCCATGTTGAGATTCAACGGAATAAATGAATACGGCTTTCGCCAGTTTATCTCCAATGACGAAAGCGAGGCTGAACGCTCGCTGCAAAACGGAACGGTTGAAGTAGGGGATTCGATTTACTGTATAGACAGCGAAGAAGAACTCTGCGTCAATCTGTGCCCGGTTTGTCGCCAAAAATTTTTCGCCCCATTGCTGTTCTTTTCCTCAGAAGCCTGCCCATTCTGCCTGCCAAACTACAGGCGAACCCCGATGATAGATTATCAGGGGCGGTTTGCGACTATGTTGATAGTTGGCATTCAAACGGATGGCGAGCAAATACCACTGATACCGCTTTACGATGCTTCTTACGGAACAAAACAAATCCGGCAGTAGATGAGATGAACTGCCGGATTTTTATTTTTGATGCTCGTTTATTGTTTTTTCTTGAAGCGAATTTTATCGTAACGAAAAACGCACTCTGTGCCGTCTTCCGTCATTCCACTGATGTAGAATTGCCCTTCCTGATTCTGGAAGCAACCGGTTACCACGACTTCCCAATGGGTGATGTGGCACAATTCTTCAGATTTCACGTAATCGAAGCAAACCGTTCCCTTATCTTCAATGCGCTTGTTTAGTGCATCGATGATTTTTGCACTGGGGCTTTCCGGCATCGGGGGCAGGATGAAGTTTTCCGCATCCTGGCGGGTCAGCGTGTCAATCAACGTAAACAATGCCAGCGTGTCGGCAATTGCCGTGTGTGCTGTGCCGACATCCATCTTCTTTTGTTCATCGTCAATAGCTTGAGTGAGCTTCCACCAGTTGAACGAGTTGCGATAGACCGAATACGCTTTCATGGCACATTCAAAGGTCGGCTTCACGTAATCCGCAGGTGGCACCAGGTCATGAATCCGGGCAGTGTTTCTCAGCGAGGCATGGTCGAAGTCGGCATTGTAGGCAACCACATTCTTGCCGTTTAGGATATTGGAAAGCTGCCCCCAAAAGGCGGTAATAGGGAACGCCTCTTCGAGGTCTTTTTGCCAGATACCGTTAACTTCGCTGGCCTCAACCGGAATGGGGTATTTTGGCTTCAGCAGAGAACTGAATTGAACCTGCCCGTTGTAGCGCACGATGGTCAGCTCAACAATCTCCGCGTTTGGGTACTTCTGCGGAAGCCCGGTCGTTTCCGTGTCGATGAACAGCGTTTTTTCACTCGCCAGCAAGTTTTTCGCCCATTCGATAATATACTGGCGGTTGGTCAGCATCAATAGGTGCTGTGATTCGGGCGTGAAAACCCACTGGTGGTTGACCGCCGCTGAATGCCCCTTTTGTTCGAGGAGCTTGATTGCTGACTGGTAAAAATTGTCTGAAATAATCATAGATGTCAATTTACGCTATAGTTTTTTATATGATAGCTACAACAATTTTTGTGAAACCAGCTAACTAATTATACAATAATTTTTGCGGATAGCCAAGGCGTCGCCAAGGTCATTGAACGCAGAAATCTGCCGATTTCCAGCATGATGCGTCTTTTTAATAGGTGGTGATAAGAACTTCTTGACGATACGAATACAACTTTAGTGGAGGTCTTTCAGGAGACTTTATGCTTCAATCAACTTGTGGTAGAGGTTACGGATACAGTCAATCCAAGCAGATACGTAGTGCAAGTCGAAACAATCACAGAAAAGTCCCCCAGAAAAAAACGTATAAGACCAATCTAATAACCGACATCAAACTGATGATAGTCGCCCACATGGGCTGCGGGCGCAAAAACATCAGGGTATCCGAAGTCGCCCGGAAGCTGGATGAAAAAGAAAAAGCCGTCGCCAAAGCCTTCATGCGGCTTGTACATGACGGCATCCTCGACCGGGACGAACGGCAGGGCAATGCGGATTCTTACCGGATTATCAAACGCCCCCGTATCGAAGACGAGGAACTGGAAACTGTCTATCTTTAGGCGAAATTGAAAAACGCAAAAAAATAGCCCGTGAAAGCGAAACTGCCTAAAATAGCAAAAAGGTCTCGAAAAAAGCGGTAATTCGTCTCTCAAATAACCATGAACGGCAACGGCTTAAATTACCTGAATTTTGAACTGATAGATGCCCGGCAAGGCGTGTAGGCGGAAGTAACAAAAAAGCACATTCCTTTTGCCCCGGTCTATATGTCTCGCTCGCTGCATGATTTGATTGACGCCATCGCAAAATCAAGATGTGATTATTACCGCGAAACCATTTGGGATAGCATTTTGTTGATTGCAACTTCCGAGCTGCTCATAATGGCGGCGAAGATGTTTATCATCGAAAACGTAAAACAGGTTCACGACAAAATCGCTTTTTCTGTCCCGATTTTCAATCAGGTCTACGACCTGATTGCGATTAGAAAACCAGATACGCAAAATAGTGAACAAGATACGATAACTATTTTGCTTTTGTAAGAATACCGGACGAAGGTGCTAAATGGGAGAACCATCCCGACAGGAGTAAGTTATGAACTGCGTAGGAAGAGCTGATAACGCAAACTATGAAAACGAAAAAGAAGGCGGTGTGGCCTGCCAGCAGCCCAATACTTCAGTTGTTGAAACTGCCACCAGCATGTTCGACCGGGGCGATGTAATTTATACCTACACGCGAAAACGGGCGCTTGCTGATGGGATGCAGGAAGATGCCCGTCAGGGGATTTGGGCAGATGTGACTGCCAACCATTTCCGAACTCTGCCAGTTTATATGACGCATTCTTTGAGAACCATTATCGAAGAAGCGGTGCAGGTCGGTCACGGGAAAGACCACAAGGGGATTTGGCACGACATCCTAACTGTGGCAGGATGGAAAATGAGGGCGTCTCAGCAAAATACCGATATGATTGATTTCACCGTAAATATTGACGGCAGAGACCATGAAATTTGGGTAGTCATCGGCCCGAATGATTTTGACGATGAACGCCCGGCACTCACGTTCATGCTGCCAGAAGACTACTAAAAGACTAAAAGATTTCAAAACAAAAAATCACCGCCAGCGAGCGGTGATTTTTTGTTTGCCATCAGACGGCGTGTTCGGTCAGATAGGCACGGGCGGCGTCCCGGTCAATAGTTTTGATTTTCCGGTTGTGTTCGAGCGCTATTGCGACATGTTTTTGAATGTCAGTTCTGATTTGCGGTTTGATGGGAAGCATTTTCATTTGCTGAAATTTCATGCTCATGTTGAATAGAGCAATTTGGATATGGTCGCCGGCCGCCATCAGACGAAGAATTTTCATATCTTCGGGCGAATCAGGATAAAGAAAGCTGTCAGCGAGATATGGGTTTGTGTAGGTTAGCTCAATTTTCGTGGATTCAGATTGCTTTCCAGGAATAAAATGGACTTTTGGTTTGGGATTATCAAAGAAAAAAGAAAGGCGAAAACGAAGCACTGCTCCATGTGGGGTCAAGCCCAGAACAGATTCTAAAGATATAGGAATTGTCCCGCGCATCTTTTCAATGTCTGCCTGTTTGGTCTTGATTACCGCTGTTGGTTTCTGGTTGATAATCAAGAACAGACAAATTTCGCCCGGCGTTTCTTTCATCCATGTGTGGATTGGGTCAGGGATGCGTTTCTGGTGCATTTGCATAATCCATATCGGGATGGTTAATGATTAATCTAATTATATAGTCAAACCATTCTAGAGACCAGTTAAATCAAAAAGCCCGGAACTGGGGCTTTTTGATTTAGATTGGCTATTCCACATTTTTCAAAGCTTTTTTCAAATCTTCTATGCCGATGACACTGGCTACCCGTTCTATATCGATGGTCGCACTGTTCCCCGTATAGATAATCCATTCTGCGTTGCTTTTTTCGACAGCATTGTGGAACAGTTCCCATAGGTTATCATCGTCCTCTTCCAATGCGTAAACGTCAATTTTTTCCCCGAACTTATTATCCAGAAGTCTCAGGAAATCATCTCGCGCCCAGTTGTCCCAGGCTTCTTCGTGTGACTCTATTTCAACATCTTCCAGGACATTTTCGTCCAAAATGGGATAAATTTCGAGGTTTTTCAACATTTCGCCCATCTCAGATGTGAAGCAGTCGGCGCGAATGGCAACACCATAAGAACCATAATCGCCGGTCAGTGGGTGAACGCCTGCACACTTGCCAAACTTTTCCATGAAGACACGGTAGTTCGCTATTTCAACCGAGTCACCGCCGTAGTCTGAACCGCGCAGCCCCTTGAGTACGATATATTCGTCCCCGCTGATTTTTGCCGGGTCGCCATTTTTGTATTTAGTGACCTCATTCAAATGAGAAACATGAATGGTATCTATTTCGTCCGGGCAGGGGGCATCGTACCGGCTGCTTGAAAAGCGATAGACCTCATATGCTGGAATTTTTGATTGAGCTAACAACCAGAGAAGGTCAGGTAGTGTTGGACGCTTTCGCCGGTTCCGGTTCGACAATCGTGGCGTGCAGAAATAAAAAACGGAAATTTATCGGCGTCGAAAAATCGCCGCAGTATTTTGAAATCGCCATAAAGCGCATAAAACCAGAACTATAGTGACAAATGTCATATGGTAATAGTGATTAATATAATTACTATATAAAACCCCTTGACAAATAATGCGGAATATTGTATAATGCTTAGTGGATGTGGGACACTTCTACAGATTTACAATTTGGCAAACTGTAAAGTTTCAGTCGAGAACTTACTTTGTCTATAAGGTCTTACATCCAAAAGGAACGCTGCCGGAATGACCATCAACACTTTCGCTTACTTGTACCTCGAGAATGTTGTGTGTTTCCGGAATTCAATTCGCTACACCGGAATGACCATCAACACTTTCGCTCACTTGTACTGCTTACTGCTTACCCCAAACCGGACGGTTTTTGGGTCAGTTGAGCGTTGCAAGTAAGCGGAAGCATAGGCAGCGTTATAACAACCAGAACCGCCCGGTCAGATAAATCCGGGCGGTTTTTATTTTTTGTGTCGGAACTTTAACAACTCAATATGTCCCAGCTATCATTTATGCGAGAGTGGCGAAATTGGTAGACGCGCCGGATGTAGGCCGAAAAATCAGCGGTTATGATGGCCGAAATTCGGTGCCCAAATTCTGCCGCTGGGGTGACGGGCGTGCTGGTTCAAGTCCAGCCTCTCGCTTTGCAGGAGTTATATCCGATGGGTGGAAATTTTGCGGCGGGATTCGAGATAGGCTGCTCACTATGTCCTACGATATTATGCTTCATTATAATGAAATCCCTGCGGAAGTGCCAATGCACGCCGAGGGGAACGTCATCGCTTTCAACCCTGAAACGAATGAAACCGGGATGACCAGCGCAGAAATCAACATCACCTGGAATTACAGTAAGTTCTTTTACGAACATCTGGATGCAGAACGGGGGATTCGCTGGCTGTACGGGAAAACAGGGCGAGAAACCGTTGAACGGTTGAAGAAGGCGGTGGAAGTTCTCGGAACGGAAACGGACGAGGACTACTGGAAACCTACCCCTGGAAACGCCGGGCACATCCTCAATGTTCTGGCAGGGTGGGCGGAACTGCACCCGGACGCAGTTTGGGACGGGGATTAGAATTGGAAAAAGTGGGCGAAAGCCCATCATGCAAACGTGGTGGAAGGGCAGACACGCCAGCTTGAGGGGCTGGTGGGGGAAACCCCGTGCAGGTTCAAATCCTGCCGTTTGCACTCATGGTGGATTACCCAAGTGGACAACGGGGACTGACTGTAAATCAGTTGGCTTCGGCCTACGGAGGTTCGAATCCTCCATCCACCACCTGAGCCGCCTTGCTGGAAATTGGCAGACAGGTACGATTCAGAATCGTATCCCGAAAAGGGGTGGGGGTTCAAATCCCTCAGGCGGCATACATGGGGAGGCGGCGCAGTTTGGAGAGGCGCGGCGGTCTGTAAAACCGTTCCCTCTGGGTGAGAGAGTTCGAACCTCTCCCTCCCCACTCATGGGCAGATACCCAAGTAGCTAAGGGGGCTGACTGCAAATTAGCTATTCACGGGTGCAAATCCCGTTCTGCCCTCTATTTTTGGACAAATGGCGGAACTGGCAGACGTACCAGTCTTAAAAACTGGTGGTCGAAAGACCGTCCGGGTTCGATTCCCGGTGCCTGCACTATGGAGGCGTGGCGAAACGGCAAACGCACCAGTATTAGAAACTGGCGGTCAATGACCTTGAAGGTTCAAATCCTTCCGCCTCTACTACGAGCGATGTCCACAAATTGAAAACCGCCCGAATGACCGGGCGGTTTTGCTTTTAGTACAAAAATTGGCAACAGAAAAACAGTTCGCTAAATTTGGCTGTTTTCTTGCTTTGCTTTTTGGAGAACTCGTAATTTTTCTCCGCGCTCAAACATTTTTTCTCGCAAGGCGACCGCTTCCGGTTCCTGGCTGGCGAGAAAGTCTCTATCGACATAGACATAATCTCGCATCATCCCGCCCGTAGCGTTTCCTGACAACCTCATGCGGGATGTCATTCAGACACGACCACAGACCAAAGAGACCGGAATCTGCCGACTCGCCGGGAAGTACTGGCATTTTTGGCTTGGATGCAAACAGAAGAACACCATCGAATTTTTCATGCTGGCGGCAGGGGCTTCCCCGGACTATCCCCCCGGAATATCGCTTTTCGGGCTGCGCGAACCGTACTTCGCTCACCGGCTAATTAAGGGTGGGAGTCGAACCCACTACCGGGCCGCCTTGCGCCTCGGCAACCCACTTCCTGCCGCCAAGCAGCGACGGCCGGACTCGAACCGGCATATCCCTCCGTATCGTCGCTGTGTAACGTTCCCGCACTATTCGTTTTTTATTGACCAACTAATTATAATATAAAAAACATAAATCGTCAACGATTAAAATCCAGAATATTCAAAAAGCTCCGCACAAGGCGGAGTTTTTGATTTTTAGCATTAGCAAATGCCAGTCGTCAATCCAGCATGTTGGGGTTGTTCGGGTCGAAATCGCCCCGGTTAAAAACCGACTTCACCTGTTCGGGGCGCAGGGCGATGTAAATTGTCCCCTCATCACTGGTATTTTTGATGATTACGCTGTCATATTTTCCTGACCGGACAGCATCCCGGAACGGCTTCCCGCTTTTTCCGAACTGTATGTTACCTGCCCGCTCGCCTTTGGCATCGATGATATAGGGGTTCTGGAAAGAAAGGTAAACCGGATAAATTGCAGAACTCCGGTATATATCCCCAAAGCGGTTCGCTGTAGCAATATCTCCAAAAAATCCGGCGACCTTAATCCCAGGCTCGTCACCGTTGAAGGCTGGGAACGGGGATGAACGATTGATGGATGTAATTTCTTTGCCCCTCGGGTTTTCTTCCGACTCTGTTTCCCAGTCGTATGGGTACATGGCTTTATAAACCACCAGCGGTTCGCCGTTTTTATCAACGACACGGCTGTTTCCAAACCAATTTCGGAAATTAGCGTTATAAATGTCTACCGGTTTTCTGGCTTTGCCCATGCAGATACCGCTACCGCCGTTTGACCGGGCTTTATTATCTGCTTCTGCTGTTTCCGGCCCGCAAGACATAATCCACCTGCCATCTCTCGTATTTTTCAAAAGACGGTTTGACGCGAAAAGAGAGCAAAATTTGCCGCAACCGGTCAGCGTTTGCGGTCATCTCTATGATAGGTTTGGCAAAATAGCTGGGGGTTAAATAAAAAACGCCAATTGGCGGCTTTTTTGCGAATTGCTTTATGGTTTTACCCGGCGGTCTGAGCCTTTAAATCCATGCAGTAGTGCATGGCGGCAAAAACCTGATTCAGGACGCCCCCTACCTCGCGCTGGCAGCAGGAAATCAGAACTTCATCATGCTGCCCCGGTTCCTGACCAGGCCGAGTAACCACCAGTACGATGCTGTTCCATTGTCATAGAACTTCCCCATTATTTCATCATCGAAAAAAGTCTGGTTTAGCTTATCGACCATTGGGCAGCGATAAGCATGGTTCAAAACAGTGACGATTTTGCGGAGCAAATCCCGACCGACAGCGACCTTGTTGCTCGCTTCGTCAACAAAATGGATAACCGGCTTGCCATTTTCAAGCTCTATCTGAACAGAAAAGTAGTCAGTTTTGAATTCGGCCATTTCCTTGCTTCTTGTATAATTATTATAATACGCTTAATAAAAACATTTTGCAAGTGGCAAACGATGGAAATGCAAAACTGATTGCCTTAGTGGTCTCCGCCCGCACCGGCACCTTCTTTTTGTCTGACACTGAAGAATTTGCGAACGCCTATCGGGGTGGGGGAAATGTCAAGTTCGGCGGCCCGGTCAAGGTCAGCGGTACGACTATCTAAGTTGACGTTTTTTGAATAACGATAGGGAAATGCAGGTGGGGAAAATAGTTTCCCATGGACTTTCAGCATCCATCCGGCTTTTGGTCATCGATGTAATGCCGTATCCGTTCCGCACCGATTTCACAAATTTCAGGATTTATCTCCGCCCCATAATAGTTCCGCCGTAAATTGATGCTGGCTATTGCCCCGGTTGCGACTCCCGAAAACGCGTCCCAAACTACATCGCCACGGTCGGATGACAGGGCGATAATCCTTTCGATTAGCTTGATGGGCTTTTGGTTGCTGTGGAACGCCTTGCCATTCATTTTGATTCGTTCTTTCCCCCGAAGTGCCGGTTCATCCCACACGTTTGTAATCCCAACCGGACAGTGAAATTTCGCCTGAAGCCGGTTCCATGCCGTCTGGAAGCTTATGTCGTTCAACTCGTCCGGCAGAGAAAAATAAGGTTTGCCGGCCGGGTCTCCGTACAGGTTGGCATATTCCCGGATTTTCGACATGGTTTCCGCAGGCGGAAAGTACCACTGGTGGTCAGCGGAAAAATATTTGCGGCTGGCGGCATTTTTCACGCCGCAGGCTTCGTTTGCCTTAGAAAAGGGCAGCCCCGTGCGTTTCCATTCCTGCCGCAGCCAATCCTGCATAGACATTACTGAGTTGTTCCGCACAAAAACCGGTTCGCGGATATATTGCACGCAAACCTCAGTTACAACAGGCAGGTGGGTGATGGTTTTCGTGTTGACGTTTCCGGCGATATGGGCGATGCCTTTGTTCCAGATATTGCACGCCTTATATCGCCATTGGTATTCAACCAACAACGGGTGAACAGTCGCCCAACTCAGTTCCGTCCCCCAAAACCATAAGGTCGTCTGGTAGCTGGCGCGTTCTGTCCACGCCTTTATGTGCGGTTCGTACCACTCCCGGAGTTGGCCGCATGATTTTGCATCTCCGTCAAAGCCATCTATGCCATATGCGCCGTCCGAAATAATCACTATCGGGGACGGCCACGAACGATACAGCTCCAAAAAATCACCGAACTGATAATGAATGTCTATGCCGCCAACGGATAAACGCATCGAATCACCTCAATAGAGGTGACGAATGCACAGACGGTTTGGCAGTTGGCGCTTATTGGCAAATGACCTGCGGTTCCGTCTTTGAAGTGAAAACCTTATTTCAAGGAGGAACTCGATGAAAAAATTAGGCGATAGTTTGGCGATTTTGGCTGCCACCCTGCTGATGATTATTGTGCTTGGGGCATTAAATTCACCCGTCATGGCGTCGCCATCGGCTGCTGACACGCCCGAAAGCGGGCACGTCATTTATCTCCCAGTTATCCTTCACCGGTCGCCGCCAGGGGCCGAAGAACTCCGCATGGTGTCCATCGAGTACATCAACCGCTATGAGGCTACCGGCGAATATGTGCTGGTGAAAAATTGGGGAAGAGCAATCGTTCCGCTTGAAGGTTGGAAACTCACCGATTCGGACGGCAATAACTTTGTTTTCCCCAGTTTCCATTTGCAACCGGGGCAGGAGTGCCGCATTTATACGGGCGAAGCGCCGGACGATACCTACGGTTTGAGTTTTCAAAGTCCTGTGCCCATTTGGGATGACACTGCCGAGTGCGCAACGCTATACAACGCAAAAGGTGAAGTGGTTAGTTCTTATTGTTACCGCTAGTAGTGCCTACTGAAACAAAAGGGAGAGACGATTATCGTCTCTCCCTTTTGTTGTTCGGCGATAGTTAGTGATGGCTTTTCGCCATCAGCTCCGGCAGCTTCGTCTTTTCAAAATCTTCGGCTTCACCAACGCATTCGTTCATCAGCTCTGCAAATTGAGTGCAGAAATCATCATCGTCCATATCCGATTCGACACCACACTTGCATAGAAAGTAACTGTCCCATCACCATTATCACGATATTCAATATCGTCCTCATCACAGCGCGCTTTTAGTTTGTCAAGTTTTTTCATTGCCCGTTTGCCGCCAACGAATTCGTCATTTTCATCCAATTTACCGCGCACGGTGAGGTCTTCACTGACGTAATCTCCGTACATAATCCCGGTATCCCGGTCGATGCAGCCTACCTCCTTGCGTTCCGAATATGTTCCATAATCATTCAAGGTGGCTTCTGGATAATCGTCCGGTTCAATCCGAATGATGAATTGTACACTACCATCATCAACAATATAATTCGTTGAGTTATAAATGGGCTTGTTTTCAAGCGCCTCTTTTACAGAATCACGAAGATATTGATATGTTGTCTTTTGCGAATAATCTTTGATGGTGCGTGAAATTGCCCCAGCCCAGCAGTTGTGTTGCGCTACGCCGCCCGCCATCTGCCTTTTTTTGTTCCGACGACAAATCATCGTGTTCCTCTTGAATAGTTTATAGCCTGATAACTATCTATAAGATGGGAAAACAAACATAACAATCAAAATAAACAAAGAAACCATCCTTTGTAGATGGTTTCTTTGAGAGATGTGCCATTATTAGAAGCTGACATCGCCTCTTTCGGAGACCTTGAATCCCTGTGCTTCCAGTGCCATGCGGTTTTGTAATGCTACCTGCTTGCCTTCAGGTGAAAGCATAATCATGACAGTGAACGAGACCTTCTTGCGCCGGTCATATGAGGCGCGGGCATCACCGCCGCCGTAGTTGCGAACAATCACCGTGTAGGAACCAGTCGGAAGATATTCCCCGAGCTTATTTTCAATCATTTCGCGGTTCGGCGCAGCCGTGCGGTCGACAATATCTTGCCAGTTAACGATTTCAGTTGCCATATGTTCAATCCTCTATATGATGATAGCGTTATGGGGATTTTTTGATTTGATTTGGGCGCATTTCACCAGGTGGGATGTGAGAAGCTGTACGTTTCGACCTATTTAAAAAAGCGAAAGCACACAGAAACCTTTTATGCGCCGCAGGCTTCAAACCGTTCATCAACCAGCAGATTCGCCCCCTGCGATGCGGCTACAGCCAGATTATCACAGCGGTTATTCTCCGCGTTGCTGGCGTGACCTTTGACCCACACAAAGTTGACCTTATGCGCCTTGCAAAGCTGAAGAAGCTCTTGCCACAGGTCTGAATTTTTGACGGGTTCCTTTTTCTTCGCCCCGCGCATCCAGTTGTCTTTCTGCCAGCGAAAAACGTAACCTTGCGTATAATTTTCAACCAGATATTTTGAGTCGGAAAAAATGGTCACTTCGCATGGATATTTGAGCGCCTTCAGCCCGGTAATCGCTGCCAGCAGTTCCATGCGATTATTGGTCGTCCGGCGATAACCTGCGGATAATTCCTTGCGATTTTCGCCGCAAATTAGCACGACTCCATATCCGCCTTGACCTGGATTGCCAGAACAAGCGCCGTCTGTATAAATCGAAACTTTTTTGAGAGTCCTCATAAATTCCCCTGATTTGTAGATTTATTAAAATGATAGCGATAAAAATCTTATTGATTGAAAGACCATCTAATTAACAATTATTGACACGAATTTGTGAGAATGATATATAAATTATAGTTTAATGATGATGATGATGATGAACAAAACACCAGCATATTTTCGCCTTGTTCTTTTGGGAATCACAATTGCGCTACTAACTATTCTGACCGCCTGTTATCCTGCGGACATGGCAGGTCAGCCTATCAATGAAGCGTCCGAAACAAAAACTGTGATGCAAACGGTCATCGCCACCCACCGAAAGTAGAGACATTGATTGATGGGCGATATGAGGTGATGTTTATTATTACGCGAGAACGCCCGGTCTATCCAGATAGAAAACACCAATGATTAAAACAAACGGGCGGGGAAACCGCCCGTTTGTTTTACCGTTGTTTTTTCAATTAGTTTTCGTGGATAATGGTTGAAACCACTTGCCAGCGAATTGGGTCAATCGGGGAAGAAGTCCCGTTGGATGCCGTTACCCAAACTTTTGCTTCCCACCAGCCGATTGCCTGAGATGGACGGACGCCGTTAGGAACGCACTTTCCGAGTGTGGTTCCAAAACAGTAGACACCGCTGATTGGACAGGCGCTCATTTGTCCGCCGCAAAGGTTTTTTGCCTTTTCATACGCCTGGATGTTGGCTTCACCGAATTTGAAAGACTTAGAATTACCGCCGACTAAAGTGAACTGGTAGTTCGGGTCGTTTGCCGGGAACTGGTACTCATGATAAATTCCTGCCGGTGATTTGACCTCAACATGCAGAACCAAATTCGGGTCGGTGGCTTCTTGAATTGTTATGGTAAATTCTGGCATTTTCTGGATATTTTTATCGACATCTTTTGAATTCCAGAAAAACGTCACATTAGGAATATCAGTTACCGTGACAGAAGGCGGAATTGGGGTCGGTGTAGGTGGAGGAGGCGGAGGGGGAATTTCACCGCCATTATCACCACCACCGCCGCCACCCCCACCATTACAATATACCGAATTCGATTTGTTCTGACAGTTAGCGCACCTCGCTTGCGATATTAATGGGTCATGGGCTGCGCAATGCCGACACTCGCAAGAACCGCAATCGGTATAATTGTAATATGCTTTACAACGAGTTACGCCACCTTCGAGTTCGGGATTGCACGGTTGAATATCTAATGGTTTCCACGAATTCCCCGCGCAAAAATATCCTGCCCGGTTATCATTGTTGACATGTCTTAGCCCACATCCATTCGTGACGCCCGTGAATCTGTAATTACCGCCACACTGGGCGTATGTAGGCAACCGTTCATTAGACAAAAGAAATAGCGACACAAGGCTAAGAAAAACAAACAAACCAAACTTGATTAAAAAGCGCACTTTCATTTGTGTCACCTCGCGAAAAACACCAAGCCTTCAATCAAACTGTTTAGGTCAACGGGATATTTTTCCGCCGTCTGAGTTATTGAAGGCCAAATAAATCCAGAATTTACGATAACATAGTTATCTGGTGTTGATTCGCCTCGCATAACCATATTGAGATACTGGTCATTTAAGTCTAGCCGGTGGAAATAATCGCAAATCAAACCAGAAATCTGGGGATTGCTTTGCTGTAGAAAAGAACAATTCATACTGAAGCGGTCTTGCTTTTCATCATAGGATGCGGTAGCTTCAGCGATTGCTACAAGTGGCTTTGAGTAAACTTCCTGATGCTGTTCCCACGTCCACGGCAAATTCGGCACAAACGCCCCGTCCAATTGACTGATAAACAAAGTATTTTTTTCTGCCGAATACAAAATGACCGGCGAAGCGAGAGGAATTGTTCCCGCGGGAAGTTCGCCTTCACTTTGAACCGGAGTTTGATTTCCGACATATACACCGCTAATAAAAAAGACGTGGGTAGTCCAGCTATTAACCGTTTCATATATGATGCTGTTTTCCCAGCCGCCCATCAGCCAGATAGCTTGAAGGATTTTTTTGACGGTTTCTGGGTCGCAGTTGAGGCGTGGGTCACACTGGACAGAGCTATAGTTGGGGCGTTCCAACCCTGCTTTTTGTATGATATAGCTCCCCGATAATGAGTAAGCCACCACATACGGTTTTCCGTCAACCTCAACAACAGGTTGAGACCAGTCAACAAGCACGACTTCACGCCCCATCCGTTTACCCAAACTTCCGGCGATTAAGGTTACATTTTCCCCCCAATTTTTTTGAAATTCACTTGTTAAATCTGGCTGTCCATTTTCGATGGAATACGCAAGCACGGGCTTTTCTTTTGTTAGGAACATAACTTCATATCGCCCGTCCAGCAGCTCACCACTTTGTGTTCCTTGATTGCCATGTTCAAGCGGATTATTTTGAATAACAGCAATGGTAGGCGTTGGTGCGACTACCGTTTCCTTTATCACATCCGGTGCAGTAGTTGTTTCTGTTTCGGGGGAGACATCAGCGTTCTGACATCCTACCAGCACCAAAGTAATTGCTATAAATAGTATCGCCAAATATTTTTTGCTCATATTTATTCCTCGCACTTTGCATCGATATGACATTAAATAGACGCAATAATAGAAAAAATTCAATTTTAAGCTCAAAAAATGGATTAGAAATTCGTCTTGAAATCCCTTGACAAAGGAATGGAAATTAGTATAATAAGTATCGAAACAACAAAAGGTTCTGAACATTAACAAGCAAATAGTGATAATGGCTGTGTCCTGAAACCCAGACGTTACCTGCAAATGTTCATAGCCATTAAAAAGAAAACCCCTTGCACCTGAGCAAGGGGCGAAAATGACAGAACCTTGTTTTAGTGGTGGGCAAGCACGTTCACACCGTCAAGCAAGTCCGTGACCGAAATAGGGTAATCAACTTCTTTTCCCCATATCGGGCCGGCGTTGGCGAAAGCAAAGGTGTCAGGCGTGGATTGCCCCTTCATAGCCATGTCCAGACTAACGCTGCCTGGGTCAAGTTCATTGTAGTATTGGCAGGCGTTCACCGACTGTGGGTTGTTCAAAGAACCACAGCTCAGGTAGAACTTATCTGCGGCCTCGTTGTAATTGTGGTACGCCTGCACCATGCGCAGGGTTGGATGGGGGGTGTTGTCCTGCACCCATGCCCATTCATCGTCTCTAAAAATCCAGCCGAACTGCGTGATGTAGAGCTGATGGGACTGGGGACTATACAAAATGTACCTCATCGCCATTGGCGTGCCTTCTACTTCCAGCTCAGTTTGCCCCTGGAATGGCACAGAGTCAAGATAGACGCCCCAAATGTCTAGATTGACGTTCGCCCAACCGCTTGGCGGGAAGTAAACAAAGCTGCTTTCGCGGTTTCCGGCGAGCCAGATAGACTGAAGAATCCGAACTTTCACCTGCTGGTCGCAGTTGATGCGCGGGTCACAGGTGATACTATCGTAATCCGGGAAGACCAGTCCATCTTCCTCAAAGTAATACGGTACGGCCTTGTCATCGTGGCTCATATAGGCCAGGACATAGGTTTCCCCATCAATGACCATTGGTTCAGCCTCACGGTCTACAAGAACAGCAGGCCTCCCCATATAGGCGACAAGTTTTTCGCCAACAAGCAGCGCATCATATTTCCTGTTGAATACGGTATATCCAGCGGAAATTTCTCCATCGGATTTTACCTCCCGCGCGTACACATCTCGCTCGTCGGCTACAAACATAACTTCATAGCGCTCATCGATGAGTGTTTCCACCACCAGTTCAGGTTCAGGAGTAAAAACCGGCGCGACTTCAGTAGCCGGAGCTGTTTCAACCGCCATTTCTTCGACCGGTTCCCTGGTCACAACCGGCTGTTTGGCAACGGGCTGTTCCGTGACCAGCGGTGCAGCCTGAATGTTTTCCGCCGTTTCAGTCGGCATCGAAACGACCGTTTCTTGAACTGGAATTCCACTCATCACAGTGGACTGTGGTTGGGTGGTAGCAGTCGAAGAATTGCAGGCGGCTAGTAAAACGCAAAGCATCACCAGCAAATAAATTCGTGCCTGCAAAACAAAATTTTTGTTAGTCATTTTTGTCATCTCCGTTACCGATTGTATAATAAGTATAGCATATTATCGAAATTGTGTCAATAGTAGATGATAAATTGCATCTAATTGCATGTTATTTTTCAGAATTGAAGCGAATTTTTTCGTGTAGTTTGTGTGGTGGTTAATAATTGAACTCTTGTTCTGAACATTAATAATTATCCCATTTTTGCTTGTCTGCGCTTGCTTCTTTTTCTCCTCTCGGTTAAAATCTCTATAGAGTTACCACATACATCTTTGGCTGTTCCCCGCGCCAACTTCCTGTTGCCTTTCGCAACAGGATTTTTGTCCCTGCTTTTCTACTACAATGATGATGTTCGGGGGTCGCATGGCTGTCCAACCGGAAAAAGCATGGCAGACCGCGTTTGCGCAGCTCCAAACGGAGATGCCCAAAGCTGTATTTGACACCTGGGTCAGGCCGACTTTTTTCAAAGAGTACCGCGAAGATACACAGACGATGGTCATCGGGGTGCCCAACACCTTTGCCCGCGACTGGCTCGACAGCCGTCTTCGGCAAACGGCGCGCCGTATTTTGATTGGCATCCTAAACATGACAGTTGATGTAGAGTTTGTGGTAGACAGCCCGCCGCGCGATGGCTGTGATGACGTTTCGCTGGCTACTGAACCACAGGATGAAGCGTCACCGTTGGCAACTGAACAAATCAGCGCGTCCAACCTCAACCCACGCTATACCTTCGATACCTTCATCGTCGGGCCGCACAACCGGCTGGCACACGCCGCAAGTCTGTCTATAGCCGAGCTTCCTGCCAAAACATATAACCCGCTGTTTTTGTTCGGTGGGGTCGGGCTTGGGAAAACGCATCTTTTGCAAGCCATTGGGAATGCGGTGGTTCGTACCGGCAAGCGAGTACTGTACATCACAACGGAAGAATTTACCAACGACCTCATCCAATCCATCCGCACCCATACCACACAGGCTTTCCGGGACAAGTACCGCAAAACTGATGTCCTGCTGATTGACGACATCCAGTTCATCATCGGCAAAGAAGCCACACAGGAAGAATTTTTCCACACCTTCAATACGCTGTACGGGCAGGAAAAGCAAATCGTCATCACGTCCGACCGGCCGCCAAAGTCAATGGTGACGCTGGAAGACCGTCTGCGGTCTCGCTTTGAATGGGGGCTGATGGCGGATATTCAACCACCGGACTTGGAAACCCGCATGGCCATCCTTCACTACAAGGCGGAACAGCGGAAGGTGCAATTGCCGGATGAAGTGGTGGAGATAATCGCCCGCCGCTTTACGCACAATGTCCGTGAGTTGGAAGGCGCTTTCAATAGAGTCGTGGCATTTGCCCAACTGCGCAACGTCCCCATCACGATGGAGCTGACCATTTTGGCAATAGGCGACCTTCTCCCGCGCCAGCGCGAAGTTGACCCATCTGATGTCGTTTCGCTGGTTTCTCAGACCTTTGGCGTTTCAAAAGATGAGCTGGTAGGGAAAACACGAAGTCAAGCGGTCGCCCTGCCTCGACAGGTCGCCATGTATTTACTGCGGGAAGATGCCAAACTATCACTTCCCCGGATTGGCGAACTGATGGGGGGCAGAGACCACACAACTGTGATGTACGCTTGTGAAAAAATCGTTTCGATGTTGGAACTGGATAACACCCTGAAAAACAAGGTCAACCAGATTCGGGAAACGATTTATGCCTACTAATTTTTGGTATTTTTGATATTGCTAATAAACATTTCCTCAATTATAATAAACATCGACGACTGATTGGCGTCATTGATGAATCAACGATGAGGTAAAAATGGGTTTGATAAAAGTCGATAGGGAGGTAGTGGTTGTCGTTTTTTTATTTTCGTTGTGTAAAACGCCAGCAAAAGGGGAAATCATCACGCGTCCCATGTCACAGCATCTATCCGAAAGACTACCGAAAACGCTGGCGGAAATAGCACAAGAAATTCCTGTCCGGGATATTATCCGGACAAAAAATCGGATATGAACAAAAAGGCCGGATATTACTATCCGGACTTTTTGTTTGTTCTGTTTGTTTTTAAATCCCCATTTTTTCACGCTCGGCTGCCAAATTTTCTTCCGGGTGTTCCAGAATATAGATGGTCGCCCGGTACTGTTTTGCCTGTTCTTCATAGCGGGCAACCAAATTATTCAGGTGGAAAATCCTTTCTTTCAAATCCTGCTTGTCATCCCTTTCCTGTTGTATCTGATTTTGCAGCGAATCAATCTCCCCTTTGAGACTGGCAATTTGTTCCTGCGCACGCTTCAACTCGTCCTCTAAGCGGCGGTAAGATGTTTGTAGGTTGGTAAGCGTTTTCCCTAACCGCCCATTTTCGTCAATCGCATTATTGTACAAATCCATAACGTCCGGGGGAAGTCGCATTTGACCTGATGGGCGAAAAATTCCAACAGCTTCGGGTTGAACAAATCTTTGAGGTATGTGTTTTCAGGGATTGCAGCCGCCAGCTTATTCAGAAATTCGATTTCATCTGTCTTAGAAGCCGAGCTTTTTGGAATAGAAATTCCACCCACTTCTTGTGTGTTTTGTTTGGCATGTCTGCCTTTTTCGTTGCATTTCATTTTTCAATTGCCTCCTTTTGCTCCTTTCCTATAAGACGGAATAGGCGGAATATCTGTGTATTTTGCAGAATCAATAACTATTCGTCTGTTTAATGGCGAATAGATTTAAAAGAGGACGAAAGTTTATGGATGCGAAGCAGAGAAAATTGGGTCTCATTTTTTATGCTGTTTTAGGAATGTTTTTTTTAGGCATTGGGGTTTTGTTTATGTTCCCAATTTCAGATATTGTGCATCCTCATGCTGAGCCGACTGTTACACCGCAAATTTCGCAGGACGCGAAGGTGATTACCTATATAACTCCAACCCCATATATTTCGATTGATACACTGCCAGCAATTTACGGGTATGAACTGGGGATGATTCCAAACAGCAGTTTCACGAGTTACCGGGCGAATGGAACAGGAAGCATGTATCCACTTGAAGAGCATCCTGCCACTGTCGAAGATGTTCGTTTTAATGGCAATCAGATTGTTACCGTTGCGAATGATTTTGACCCGACGCACAGAAGATTGATGGGTAAGCCGTCTACGGCGGTCTATTTGAACTTCTACGATAAAGCGGTCATTAGTTACATCACAGACGATTTGTTTTTGTCCCTTCCAGCGATTAAAAACGCGGCACAGGGATGCTCTGATACCGCCAGTCAAATTGTGAAAGCAATCTGGGCGGCGCACAATTATGCTGACAGCGTACACGTTACCCGAGCCGAAGATGATTCTGGATTCAGCCATACTTTTTCGGTGATGGGTGTCAGCACCGGCACCATCCAGACCGTCACAACCCCAAAAGGGGAAGAAATCTTTTTGGACGAAGTGCTGTTGTACAGTGAAAAAGAAAACCGTCTGTTCCGGGCGTGGCTTCCGATTAATACGACTCTGACTTTCTCAGATGGGCAGCAACAGACTATCAGCCGGGAAGAAGTATTCGAGATTTACGGCAAAATACGGCTGGTGCGCGGTCGTGGCTATTTTGATTTGGATGAACAGGGTAATCCTGTCGTGGATTGCGCCAAACTCCCTGTCGAAAAGAACGGCGACCTTGCAGTTGCGCAGTGCCAGTTGGGACAGTCTAACCATCAACAGGCGGCGCTTTTTGTTGACTTTTTGAACCGCAAATCTGTCCCGCCAGAATTCATTATCTCCAGCGCAGCGACCTACGAAGGGGTAAACGCTGGCTACTGGGTGTTTGAAGCCGGAGACCTGTTGTACGGAATTGACGACATTGACCAATGTAAATGAGGCATTGAAATGTGCGCCGTAATCGTGCAGACCGTCTCTTTTTTAAAGAAAGGCGTAACAGGAGAATTTTGATAACCATGGAAGTTTACGATGTTATTTATGTAGATGATGAAGATACCCTGACCAGCTTATTTAACCGGCTGAGCCAGACTATATATCCGGGCAAGCGCGTCAGAACTTATACGGACATTGGAGACTTACTTGATGACCTGCGCAATCGCCGGGTTGTAGCCCGGAACTGGTTGGTTGACATTATGATGCGCAAAATGGACATCAATGGGTATCAGATTGCTGAAGAAGTGCGGAAGAAGTACGGGAATAAAGTGCGAGTGTATTACTACACGGCGCTAAGTGAAGCTGCGGTCAAGACAAACCCCTCGGTCAAGTACGCCAATGGCGTATTTTATAAATGTCAGGACACGCCGATGGATGTCCTTGAACGAATTTTCCGCTAATCGTACTTAAGCTGATATTTGTGTTCAATTTCGTGCAGGACAGACCGTGTAATTTGGTTGATGACTGCCGGGGTTGGTTTTTGACCATCAACCCACGAGGAAAAATCTTTGTACCGGAAACGTGCTGGCGATTTCCAGGCTAAAAAGTGTGCTTCTGGATAATAATTGCTGTCCAGCTCAGTTTCCAGAATGCCTTTGTCCAACCAATCGCCTAAAAACTGCTCGGCGGTAATGTCTACAATTCTGGGGGATTTATCCTGCGATGTTTCTACGATGTTGTAACAGTGGTAGTTCAGATTAATGTCGTCTGTTTGACATAGTTCGTCATTTTCTTCTAAGTCTATAATGCGGAATGTCCCCTGCACGACCTTTGAACGGATGTCAAAAATATCATATATTCGCTTCAGCACGGCGCTGGCAATGGCACACATCCCGGTCAAATCGCTTTGCTGGTAAAACCACGTTCCTTTGGCGGCATCTGAAAAGGCGTATTCAACGCACTTCTCTTTGACGAGATACGCCAGTTCCCCATAGGACAGGTTGAGGCGGCGGTAAGCCTGTCTTTTGCAGACCGGCACACCACCGTATTTTTTTGTTTTTGTGCCACAGCCGTTTTCCAGATGTTTGCAGTTCATCGTACACCTCTGGAACAATGACGGGAAGGCGGCTAATTCCGCAAACAAAAACCGGGCAGGTGGTCTGCCCGGTTCTCTTACGTAAGGTTTTCTCTATTCGGCTGAGACGACCATCGTGACAGCTTTTGTGTAATAAAGAAAGCCGCTCCAATATGACTGGATGATGCGGTCAAGTTCTGTCTGGTCAGCTTCACCGCTTTCAATCCACTGCTGGCACTTTTTGCTGGCGTTGGATAATGCGGCGGCTGCTTCTCTCATCATTTCATTGGCTTCTGTGAACTGCGCTGGCGGGTTCGTGACATACATTCGTTTGGCGGTGTTCGCCAGTTCATCCAACTCGCCTTGCAGGGCAGCCTGCCAATCGGGACGACCGATAATCTCCGGGTCTTTTTGATAATCACCTAAAAGTGCGACGAGCTTGTCGTTTGCTGCCGTGAAATTTGCGCCTTCCAGCAGGATGTTATCTCGATAGGTGGTAGCAGCGTCCTGCGCTTCTGCTACTGGGGCGTCCGGCTGGGCAGATTTCATACAGCCCGCAAAAAGACTGGCAAAAACCAGAGCGAGAATAATTTTGAAAAAAAGATGTTTGGACACGAGAAGTACCTCACGAAAATCAATTTATATTTATGATAGCGATAAAAACTGCCAAACGCCCCCCAATTCCGTCTGTGAATTAATCACAAAACTTATAAATAGCAGAAAGGTCTTTTTGAAATTCTATGCATCGGCAAAACACAAAAAAGCAGCGTTTTATTTTCAAAAACAAAGAGGGGCGGTGCGCCCAGTGTGAAAAGCGCACCCGGCGTTACGATACGCTGAATGAAGAATACATCTGTGAACGCTGCCAGCGTAACCATAACCGAAAATAGACCTGTTTCCTTCAACTTTATTCCTCAAAAAAGATGACCGATTTGCGCCGGTCATCTTTTTTTGACGGGATTTGAACAAAATTTGAAACATTCCACCCTAGCCAGTCCTATTATTAAGTAAACCATTTTACATAATCTAAAAAAGGAGGTTAGGGATGTATAGAAAAAGCAATACGGAAAGCCACCGCGAATCTTCAATTGCTCATTTCTGCAAGCGCATGTGGACGCGCTACAAAATCAATTTGAATAGACCAGATGTCTACGAAATTGAAAAATTGATTGGTACAACCCACAGCATCGCACTTCCAATGGCGAATGAAAGAAAAAAGAACCCCCGCAGCCTAAACCTGATTTACTGGCATAAACGAGTATTCCCAGTCATTTATGATGCAACAACAAAAACAGTTGTCACCGTCTTTGAACGGCGCTTTGTATATGATAAAACCAAACGGCGCATTGGTTACTATTACACGAAGCTGTACTTGAAGGAAAGGCTTGGGGCGTGTTTTGATGATTCTTTAGAACTGGAATCATACTCAAAGAAAATCGCCAAAAATACTCGTCTGCTTTCTTATTCCGAATCGGATTTCATCACTTATTTGCCAGATAACGAGTTATTAGGTATCCGACAGTTTTACTTCGTGCGCTATGATACTCATCTTGCTGGGATAGACGAATTGATTCTGCCCGGCGATGAACAATACGAACAATATCAAAATTTGATAACTGCCGATGTCATTGCCAATATGATTAGTAAAGCTGTCTGGTATGAAAAATGGGATACTGGGAAACGGTTTCCCCGACTTAAAGGAGATGCCAAACAGATGTTGTTGCAAAATGACCAAACAATAGATGTGAAGGATTATAAAGTCTCGGCTGTATTAGTAAATGACCAGCTAATAGTCGGGATTATTAAAGACGGCAAAATACTGGGAGTCCTTGAACCCTGTACTCGCCATCAAATTCTTTATCATTATTTGGTTGAAAAACTTCAAAAGACGACCATCCAATAAGCAAAAAAGCCCCAGCACGGGGCTTTTTTGTTGGAATTGCCTTATGCCAATGCTGGTGTGAGCTGTCCGCAGGTCTCCAACTTGCGCAGCAGTGCTGGGACTTCTTTGACAGAATTGACTCGCAGGTAGTCCGGGCGGTGTTCCTGATTCCAAATATGGTTGCGGATAATGATTTTCCCGACATGGGGGGCAAGCAGGTCGGCAACGCCAAGCCTGTCTTCGATGAAAGCCAACACCTGGTACTGTTTCACCACGCTGACTTTATCCGCAGTTACGAACAGGTTTTCCGCATACGGAAAATATTTCGCAATCCAGCGGGCTGTTTCTTCTTTGGCGTTTTCCGGGCGGTTCGTAATGTAAATAATCGGGCGGAACTTGGCGATTTTCCGGTAAGCCTGTACCGCTCCAGCTACCGGTGGAAGCGCAGAATACGTGTCGGGGCGGGTAGCGATTTCGTCAATAATCGCCTCGTACTTTTTGATGTTCGACCAAAGTTCTTCATAAGTAACACCCAACCGGTATTCGGCGTTGGCTCTCTCGTGACAGACCTTTTGCCACGGGTATATTACGCCATCCAGGTCGCTGCCGATGACTTCACTTCCAAAGGGAGTGATTGGGTTGTTCATCGCGAAATTACTCCTGTTGTTTAATGAAAAAACATATATTTATTAAATGATAGCGGTTCACTACACATATTACTGATGTTTTATAAATCCGCCGCAGTCCCGTTTTTTCGATAAGTGGCAAATTTTGAAAAAATCCACCCGTCAACCGTCACTTAGAAAGCTATTATTTTATTGTTTGCTCACGAGGTGGTTTCGATGACAATGATTTGCAAAGGGAAAATTAATCGTTTGCACAAGCATACGGATGAAATGAATATACCCACCCCGAAAGTAGAACAGCCGGTGAAAAATATCGCTATCCTACAGGAAAAACCGGCTTCGGTCGAGCGTAGCCTGTATCGCTTCCCGGATGAAATAAAAGGGTTCACAAAAAAGCAACACTATGAAGTTGGCAACAATGTGATAGATATTCTTGTCAAGCTAAAACAGGAAAACCGCCCACCCACTGAGGAAGAAAAGGCGATTTTGGTTAGCTGGCAGGGCTTTGCTTTTGAAAATAGCTATCAAAAAGATGCAGAAGAGGAAAAAATAAAAAAGCGTTTGTCAACCATCGAAAACGAAGAGTATCTTTCAGCCATTCTCAAAAAAATGCATTCTTCAGTTATCGATGCGCCACTCCCAAAATCAATTGTAGAAGGGACGTGGAAAATTTTGGAAAAGGTTGGAGCAAATCCTTCCCGTGTTGCGGGGTATAACGTCGGAACAGGTTCGATATTTGGCTATATGCCGGACAGCATTCGACAGGAAATGAAAATTGCTGCTGCTTATAATTGGCACTATTCCCCGAACAGCGAAATTTCCAGGCATCTTTTCCCAGATATTGCTCAGTTTACCAGTCGTGAAGATTTCCCGGATAATTATTTTGACACTGCCGTTGCTGTTTCTTTTGCAAAGAGCACTATTATGGAAGAAGCCTGCGAATGGAACGGAGATAAAATCCTCGACTATTTGCAAGATGTTAAGCCGGGCGGGTTTTTGGCTTTTATTACAATCAATGAATTTTTAGATGCTGATGGCGCAAAGGGGGAAATTATCAGGAAAAAGATTGCGCGCGAAGCCGATTTGGTTTGTGCGTATCGTATTCCGGCTCAGGACTGGTGGGGGCGAAATGACCCTTTGGATTTAATCGTTTTTCGCAAAAAGACACTACATGAATACATCTCAGATGATGAAATGCCAGATTGGGTTAGTTCTACTAAAATAGGCGAAGGCGAAAAAATTGGAAAAGCCGCCGAAGACTATCCCATTAATAACTATTTCCTTAACCACCAGGAAAACATTCTCGCAAAAAGTTTAGACAGGAAAAAATGGGGTTGGTCTCCGAGCATCAATATTGTCCCGTATGATGAACCTTTTGGACAGAAGCCATCCCAAGAATAGGGAAAGATTTAGTCCATGCTTCCATATTGATTGTTTCTTGAGGGGGAATATCCCCCTCTTTACATGAATTGTGAAGGCTGTTTAAATTATGCTTCTTTTCTAATTTCTTCTAACACATTTTGGATTATCATGTGTTCATCACCTAAATCACAGTTCAACTCTTGATTGATTCTTTCCCAAATTTCTGATTCTTCTATTCCTAATTCTTCAGCAAGTTCCGTTACCTCTTGTTCATCTGCTTCATGGTTTTTGATGAATTCTGACCACCATTCGTAATCTTCTTGATTCATTTCATATGCTTCTGTTTCATCGTTAAATTTTAAAGCATCATGATTTCCTAATAAATCATTAGTATATTCTATACCGTTCTTATCTCTTATTTCTAAAACCTTTACCTCTTGAGTTTCTTTAATTCTTAATTTCATTTTCATAACTCCTTTCGATTTGTCTTTAATCTTATTATACTCTTTTTTTTTTATATGTCAATATATTATTCCGATTTAATTTATTTTGTTCTATAATTTTTTTAGAGGTTACTCAACACGATATTCCGTAGCCCCATATTTTCAAAGTGTTATTGGTGAAATCCGGTCTCTACCCGAATGGGTAGAAAATGCCGGCCGCGCCATCCCGGAATTGGAACGAGAAATCAATTCACTTCAGCAAGCAATCAATGAACCGTTTAAATACGAAAAAGAATATCAGGAAACTATGAAGCGCAAAAAAGAAATCGACGTTGAACTGCAATCGCTGGCAGGAAAGAAAGCGCAGATGCTTGCTGATGAATGACGCGGAACAAAAAGGACAGGGCTGGTGCCCGTCCATTTTGTTCGTCTTTTTAATGGCGACCGCCCCGGTTGATTTCCGGGGCGGTTATTCAATTAGTTTTGCTGCAAAAACAAGGCTAGCCCGGTATGGCGGTTTTCCATCATATTGTTTTTGACCGAGATGGCAATCGCCTTTTTGCTGCCGACCAGTACGACCAGCTTCTTCGCTCGGGTAATCGCTGTATACGCCAGGTTTTTGCGCAGCATCGGGAACTGGCTTTCGTGGAACGGGATGACGACTGCATCGAACTCGGCCCCCTGACTCTTGTGAACAGTGCAGCAGTAAGCGAGGGTCAGCGAGTCCAGTTTGTCATAGGGGTAGCTCACATATGAGTCGCCAAACTCAATCGTCATCATCGAGTCGTTAATGCTCTGGATATAACCGATGTCGCCATTGAACACGTTCAGGTCATAATCGTTCACCAACTGCATGACCTTATCCCCGACTCGAAAAACTCGCTCGCCCGCTTTGCGCTCCTTTTTGTAAGTGTCTGGTGGATTGATGAGTTGTTGTAACCGGGCATTCATCTCTTTTACACCGATAACGCCAGCGTACTTCGGAGAAAGCACCTGAATTTGAGTTTTTGCATCAAACCCAAACTGTTTAGGAATTTTCTTTGTCACCAGCTCTACGACTGTAGCCGCAATGTCATCGGGCGTTTCGTTCTGGAAGAAGAAAAAGTCCTTATTCTTTTGAACATCATTCAAGAAAATAGGCATCTCACCTTGATTGATACGGTGAGCATTGATGACGATGAAGGACTTGTCATCCTGCCGGAAAATTTCGGTCAGTTTGGTGGTTGGGACAATACCACTGGCGATGATGTCATTGAGGACGTTGCCCGCACCGACACTCGGAAGCTGGTCAGCGTCTCCAATCAAAAACACGTGCGCATTATCCGGGACAGCCTTCAACAGGGAATCCAGCAGATAAGCATCTACCATCGACATTTCATCGATAATAAAAAACTCCTGCGGAAGCTGGTGGTCATCATTAAACTTGAAGCCGCCCGCATCCGGGTTGTAACCCAGCAGACGGTGAATGGTAGACGCTTTATATCCGGTTGTTTCGCCCATGCGCTGCGCAGCCCGTCCTGTGGGGGCAGCAAGCACAAAGTCGATATTGTGCGAGTAGAGAATATCCACGAGGGCTTTCAGGCAGGATGTCTTTCCTGTACCCGGCCCACCTGTCAGCACTGTAACCGGGTAGTGCAGCGCATGGGCGATGGCCTGTTTTTGCTTGACGCTCAGTTTTTCAGCATAGGGGGTCAGGGAGGCAATATCCTGCGTATGCAGTTGCATTTGAACGATAGGAGTTAGAGAGAACTCCATCAGGCGGCGAATATTTTCTGCAATCCCCATTTCGCAGCGGTACAGCCATGCCGGATAAATGCTGTCAGCAGGCTCGCTTTCGGGCGCTTTGGAAGGGCTGTTGAACACTTCCTGTGATTTCACCATTTCAGCCAGATTTTTAGCAACCACGTTGTTAGGCAAGTCCAAAAGAGAACAGGCAGCAATAATCAGGTCGCCTGTCGGGACGGCAGTGCTACCCTCGCTGTTGGCGGCATCGATGACGTGGGTAATACCTGCCTTGACACGACCGGGAAAATCCGGTGGGAACCCCATTTTGGAGGCAATCGCGTCGGCTTTTTTGAAACCAAAATTCCTGACCAGCTTTACCAGCATGTAAGGGTTCTGCTTGATAGTCGTCACGATGCCCGAACCGTACTTCTGGTACAGCTTAATTGCCATGTTGGAACTCACGTCTAGCTTGCGCAAAAATAACAGGGTGTTCCGCTCTTCCTTGTGCTGAGACCACGAATCGGCAATCATCTTCAGCTTTTCTTTACCGATACCACTGATGGTCAAAAGTTTTTCAGGATGATTATCGAGGATGTCGAAAGTTTTATCCCCAAAGGTAGCGACAATTTTCTTCGCCAACGCTGGGCCGACCCCTTTGACCAGTTCGGACGACAGGTAGAGTTCCATATCCGCCGCTGTTTGCGGAGCTTCTTCGATGAAATTGATGGTTTTGAACTGCCGGCCGTACTTCCCCTTATCTTCCCACACGCCTTCCAGAGTAAGGGTCACGCCCTTTTTGACAGTCGTTGGGAAAACGCCGGTCGCTTTGAAAAAAACGGGATGATTGCCGCCCGTAATTTTGTTCTGCATCTGTAAAACAGCCCATCCATTATCTTTCTGGACGATGACATCCAGTACAGCTCCGGTGATTTTTTCTGCCATTCCAACTCCTTTGTGATTGATTGCGGGGCGATGAAAATAAATTGCCCTTTTTAATAGTAGCAGTGACCTGTGGGAGTTTTTCAAATTTAAGGGGGATTATTGCAAAATAAACCGCCGTCTGGCTGGCAGGCGGCGGTTGGGAAAATTATATAAAATGAATGAATGGTGAACGAATTAGAGGCTGTTGCTAATGTTGTTAAAGATATTCGCGATAGCCGGGCCGAGGAGAGACAATGTGGCAATAACAACAACAGCGATAAGAACGAGAATCAACGCATATTCGACCAAACCTTGACCTTTATTCTTTTCTTTGAGTGTAAACAACATAATTAGGGAGAACCCCCCTTTCTAAGAAGATATTCAAACAATATTCTGATGATTAAATGTGAAAAATTCAGAATCTCGTCCAATCTTTTTGTTGTCGTCATAACTATTGGAAATATTTTTTTCGAATAGCTAAAAAGGAAATGGTTATGAGGAAAAGCATCGCATTGTTCTGGCTAATCGGGAATATCGCGACTTTGGCAGCCGCCGTTTTGGGACGCGTTGGCATCATGTACTGGTTTGGGCAGCTTGTTTGCCCGGAAAAATATTTGATTCTCGCTCCGGCGCTTGTCATCGTTCTGATGGCGGTTATCGGCTACCGCAAGCTGAACCATGTCTCCGACGACCGGCAGCGGCTTATTTTATACGCTGTCAACGCCAGCACGTTTCTGTATAATTTTGGCGTCCTGCGCTATTGGCTGGCAAACAAGACCGTGCAAATGATTGATTTCAGTTACATTCCAACGCTCAAACTCAGCATGATTACGCTGGTTTTGAGCATTGTGCTAGGGCTGGTTGTAGCCGGTTTCACTTTTCCAAATTTTGAAGAACAAAATAAAGACGGTGACACACCTGCAAATGTAGAAGCCAAAAAGCACGAAGCGAGCGAATAATCAAAAACGGGCTAGTTTTCCAGCCCGTTTTTTCTTGAAAACTATTCGCACAAAAACGACAGGTCAATATTAATAAGCTGAATGGTGCTTTTGAAAACGACCCCCTTCATCCCCAATGCCTGTGCCGCCCGGACGTTTTCTTCGCAGTCATCCACAAAAACCACTTCTTCCGGCGCGCTGTCCAGCTTGCTAAGGGCAAGCCAATAAATCTGCGAGTCAGGCTTTTGCAGGTGGACATCACACGAAATAATTGCCTGGTCGAAATAGTCCTTCATCCGCAAACCAAGCCGATACCAAATCCTGAAAATATTGTTCCATGCGTTCGATAGCAAAGCGGTTTTGAAAGAGCGCTGGCGGAGACTTTTTACATAGTCCAGCAGGAGGTGGTTAGCTTCCACTCTTTCAGATTGCCAGTAGTGGCTGCTGAGACGGCGGTAGTGTGTCCAGCCTTTTTCACGGCTGTCGCCAGCATCCCAGCAGACACTCCGCCACAATTCTTCGGGGGTGATGAAACCCAGATTTGCATCCGGGCTGTACTTCGCCACTAATTCCATCATTTGTTCATAACTGATGCCGAGTTCTTCCGCCAGTTCACGGCGGCATTTCTCCATCTCGTTCGCCGGAGGATGGGACATAAGGACATGGAAATTGTCGAAAATTACAGCTTTTATTGTTGTCATTTGCTGCCTTTATAGTATAATTGTTATATTAAGCGGGGCACCCCGCGTTCAATATCTCGTATTTCCGGTTGCTATAATGAAAATAACCCTATTTTTATTATAGTAAATCGGAGATACGAATGTGGAGTTACTTCGGAAGTAAGTCAAAAAATGCCAAGCATTACCCTCCGCCCATTCACGACACTATTATCGAACCCTTTGCTGGTACAGCCAAATACAGTCTGTATAGGAACAACTGGGAAAAGAACATTATTTTGGTGGACGCCTACGAGGTCATTTGCCGAATTTGGTGGTATCTGCAAAAGGCTTCCCCAAATGATATTTTGTCCCTGCCTGATATTTCCAAAGGTGAGCTGGTGCCCGATTACCTTTGTGATGAGGAAAAGTGGTTGATGGGGTTCTGCGTTAATCGCGGCACGACCTATCCCCGCAAGCGTGCCAGCAACCACAATTCGTGGGACAGGGACAAGGTGCGGATTGCAAACAACCTGCACAAAATCCGCCACTGGAAGATTATTCATGGGTCGTACACCGATTTAGAAAATCAGGTAGCCACATGGTTTATCGACCCGCCGTACCAGGAGCAAGGCTGGCAGTACAAGGCAAATCGGATTGATTATGCTGCGCTTGCAGAATGGTGCAAGTCCCGGACGGGGCAGGTCATTGTTTGCGAAAATTCGACCGCCAACTGGTTGGATTTCAAGCCGCTTGTGCCGATGAAGGGCACCAAATACACCACGACGGAGTGTATTTGGTACAAAGAGAGTTGAAATTTTCATGGGTGAATTTGTTGCTCGGTTGAACCCTTTCCGAAATCTGGATGAAAATGCCAGAATCTACCTGGTTGTGATTGCCGGTCTGATTTGGATTTTTTTTCTTATCTGGATGATTTTGATAATCCGAATCAACAACCTCCCTAAAAGACCGTCACAAGATTACAAGGTCGTTATCCAGCGGGCACATAATCGGGCAATCTCGTTGGCTTCCGGTTCATCAGATGCTTCGCAGGTTCCTGTGCCGGAAGCGCAGCCACAAGAAGCATATGCTGCTAACACAGCCATCAATCAAATTCTCGGAATCGCGCTAACCGCGGTCACGCCGGATATTGATTGGCTGGCAGGGGAAAGCATCAACCAGATTCATCCCAGCATACTTCAGGCGGCGCGGGAAACCTTCCAGAATAACGGCTATCCCTATGGCAACCCCTACAATATGTGTGGGGAAGCGGCGATTACACTAGCGATGAATTACGTCAATCACAATCTGGGCATCCATGAAAGTTTGGATGCGGAAGAAATCATCCATCTGGTTGGAGATAATCGCTGGTTTTCCAGTTATGACGGCTTGCTGGATTTCGATGGGTTGAGCTATATCGCCGCCCGTTATGGATTTAGCACCTATTCAGAAAATGGGGCAGGAATTATGACTGAAGAACAGGTGCTAGAGTTCCTGCGTTTGGGCTATCCGGTTATCCCGTTAACTCGTTACACCTACAACGCGAATAAAGACTACTACATGACTTCCGCCGCACCGCTCGACCATTTCATCACACTGGTTGGATACGATGAAGAAACAGATACCATCCTGATGATGAACTCCCATCCAAGTTTCCGTTTGAACGGTCACGGAGATGTGCAGGTGGAGCGTATCAGCCGTTCTTTCTTCATGGACGCATGGAAGTTTGATGAAGAACGCGGTTATGCGGTAGGTGTTTATAAATAAGCGTGGTTTGTCCTGGAATCAAAAAAGCCGTGCGAAAACGGCTTTTTTGATTCCGCTAAAATTCCTAAAACACCAGCTTCAACAGGTTGATGTGCTTCGGCGGTTTTGAAACCGTTTCCCATCGGATAGGTGTGCCCATCTCTTTCGGGAAAACAATCAACTCGTTTTTATCCCATGATACGGTCAATTCTCCCAACAGCCCAACATCTTGCGAATTGACCGGCAAGACGAGTAAGTTTCCACAAGTTTCCCGGATTTGGATGACCTTATCTTCCGGGCGAATTGAAAAACGGAAAATTGGACTGCCACTTTCACTTAAACCGCAAATATACCGGCACCCAATTCTGTCCGCGAACTGTGAGATGAGCAAAATGTTTGCGTCCAGTACCGCATCTCGATATAAGACATTTTGTACGTCATAAAGGATAAGCCATTTTGGGTATAAAGGTCTCATAATCTTCGACTCCAATAATTTCTTGCTGTTAGTTTAATGACAAGGCAAGTGCCGGTTTATCATTTCCTGAAGGCTGGTTTGCAAACAAAAACACACAGATTTTTGCCTAGCATGAAGCACAGGCAGCCGCAAGCGCACCAATTTGGTTTGCTAAACCGCCGTCGCGAAGGATGTCTTGAAAGTTTGCCCATGAATTGTTCTTTGCTTTTGCGGGGCGAAAGAACATGTCGTATTCTGTGAACATCAGACCATCAAAACAAGCCGACCAATCTTCGTCCCGGATAGCCCGCCATTTGTTTAGCCATTCATCGGGCAGATGAAGCAAATATTTGCTGAGTTGTTGAACAATTGGTTCATATTCGGGCGGCTCTAATCCAAAGTCATCTTTCAGCGCCTTGACAAAGCTTTCGTAGGTCAATTCAGCCCCGTTTTTAGGCGTGTTTGATGGCGACCAGTTGACCGTGCCATGGTCAATCAAAATCAGGCTTTCATCGTCCAGCACAATCATCCAATTGAACCTGTCCCGGTCGCGGTTATTGATAATTCCATCAAAAACAATCATCAGAGCGACCTGCTGAATAATCTCTGGTTTAGAAAACATACGAAGAATTTTTTCTCTGTCCTGCTGTCTTTTTTTAGCGTTATTTTTCCATGTGTCAGCCAAAGCAACTGGCGAAAATGCGTTTTCGATAAACGGCGTAGCTGTACCCAGATAATCTTCCTCGATTTCCACATATTCGGTCGTGGGAATGATGCCCATGTGCAGCAGTTCATTAATCCGATAGGCCGCCATTTCTGAGTTACCGCTGTGACCAGGCAACAAAATATCCTTCCAAACGTACTTTTCCCCATCATTTGCCAACGTGATTGTCAAAGCATTGTAGGAACTATCCGACAGCTTTTCAAAGCGGATATTTTCAACAGCCCACAGCGCCACCCCTTCAGGATTTTCTGGTAGCTTAAACTTTAAATGAGATAGTCTTTGGCGGGCGACATCGCTGATTGGGCGGTGGATGCCGCTACAACCATTTTGATGAGTCAACTGGTTTGCGCCTTTCGTCTCTTTTTTGCAGCGCATAATTGCCTCGCTTTGAACCAATATTCCTGCTAAGATGACGATTAGCGTTCTTTTCAAAGAAAATCTCACCTTAAACAACAAAGGCGGCGATTGCCGCCTTTGTTGACATAGATAGTTCCGTTCTAAACTCCGTATCGCATTCGCAAAAGTTCAAGTTCTTCTTTGAATTGTTCAATCAGTTCCGGTGTTAGCCCGCTATCCAAAACCTGTTTTTGGATTTCTTTGAGAAATGCCTGCTTTTCCAGAGTTAATTCGCTATGCAGGGATGGCGTTTTAATGTATGCGATATATTGCGCATAGACAAGAGCGGTATAGAAATCTCTTTCACCTTCTGCGCCGGTAAGCAACTGAACGGCGTGTTCATCGGCAAACTTCGTAATCAGTTCATACAGATAAACTTTGGCGGATACGAACTTTTCCGATTGGGCGTAATGTGCCAAAAACGGGATAGCAAAGCAGCGCCCGTAGGGTAGGGCATCAATTTCTTTTTCTAATCTGGTTATCTTTTTTTGTACCTTTTTATTAAAAGCAAAAGGAATCGCAAGCGATACCGCGCAGATGATGCTGTTCAGGCTGGCTTTTATACTTCGACCATATTCCTGCCCGGTTAGAAACGACAGGCGGGCGATGAATTTGTCGAACCGGACAAAGAACAAAGCATTATTCAGCAACCGTAAGGCTTCTCGCTCATTTTTAGGGTGTTTGCTTTTCCTGCCCATACCGTCCGTCTATTAATCGTTTTGAGTTTCTACCTATATGATAGGAAGCGAAGGCGTCGTCCTGTGGAGTCTCCTTCAAACAGACCTATCCAATTGCATCGGGGATGATTTGCTCGTTGTGCTTGTCAGCAATTGCCTGTACCTGCACGTCAATTTCTCGTTTCTGGCGTGCCAGTTCCCGGTATAGCCCTTCCTGTCGGAACGGTTCATTGAGTGCATCTTCGATGGCCGCGATTTCCCGTTCCAACGCGGGGATTTCCCGGCTGGCGCGTTCAACCCATGAAGGCATCGATTGGATGTCCTGAATAATCTCCTGCAAGCTGGTGTTCGGGGTGGAGTTGTCGAACACGTAGCGCCCTTTGGACGGTGAAATGGCGTAGGGCGCAATTTTTGTCCCAAAGTCAATCTCCAGATAGTGCCGGCCGTTTTCCTTGCGCAGATACCATTCCAGCCCCAAATACTCTCCGGCTTTGATACGGGCATCCGTGGGGGAGTTCGCCAGCTCGGTTTCGAGTTCAACCAGCCGTTTCGCTACCTGTGTTGAATCGGATGTCATTTCGCCTTCTGGCAAGGTAAAGGAAAAGCCAGAAAGGTTCTCGTAGCGTATCCGCATCCGTTCATATTCGTTTTGCAATTTTGCCCGTTCACCTTCAACACCGGATTTGGTGCGCAGTTCGGCAAGACGGGCTTCCATCGCCCGGATTTGCTTGCGCATCCGTTCACGGTCATCCTGTCGAAGCCGGAAACGGTCGGCAATCATGCTGGCAGCCATGACCCGCTTTTCGTATTCGGAGCGTGTGCGTTGCAGGACTTCCGAAGACCGGTTGAGCTGCGCAGCCAGCTTCTTTTTACGGTTCATGAAGGCGGCTCGGGCGCTTGCCACTTTATTGAACTCCGCAGTTACTCGAACCTGTTCCGCCAGAAGCGGGTTGCCGGATGCAATCGCCTTGATTTCAGCGTAGCTCAATACCGCCGAATCCACGTCCTCAATCGTGCGGGAAGTGAACTCCGTTTCATCAGCCGAGAAAATCTGACCGATGGGCTTGCGCTTCCGTTCCAGCATTTGCCAGCTATAAGCGTCCGGCGAACCCGCCGTGACGTATTGAAAAATGCGCACAACCTTGTTCAGGTTTTTCGGACGAAGGATGCGCCCGTTGCGCTGTTCGATGTCGCGCGGCCGCCACGGGGTATCCAGATGGTGCGCTGCAAACAGGCGTTTTTGAATATTGACGCCAGCACCAATCATCTCGGTAGAACCGATAAGAATACGGACTTTTCCTTCATTGAAATCCTGGAAAAGCTGGAACTTTTCCTCGTCCTTTTTGTAGTCCTGAATGAAGGCAATTTCGTTTTCCGGCACGCCCATCTTGACCAGCTTTTGCTTGATGTCATCGTAGATATTGAACTCGCCTTCTTTGGGGGTGCCCATATCACAGAAAATGACCTGCGTCAAATTCTGGTTGTCGCCAACGCCTTCCAGACTCACCCCGGTAGTCTTTTTGTAAATGTCGCAGATATTGGCAACCGCCCGGTTGAGTTTGCTGTTCGGGTTGTCAGGGTATTTCGGGTCGACAAGACGTAAATCCAGCGCCGCCTTGCGCCCATCTCCGGTGATTTTTAGCATATTATCCTGCTCGGGCGAAACGTACTTCAGGTTATCCGCTCGTTCCCCCAACTTCCGAAAATACTCTGCCTGTTCGGGGGTCAGGTCAACCGAGATAACTTCCGTTTTGTCTCCGAACAGCTTCGGTCGCTGTACGCCCAGCTTATCTAAATCCATCTGTGCATCGGCGAACCGCTGGATTTGGCGGCGCAGCTCCAAAACGTTCCTAAATTTAGCAATGCGGGTCTTAATTTCATAGCCGTCCCCGGAGGGTTTCATTTCGAGGTCAGCCACCGTATCGGCAAACAGGTTTGCCCACGCATCGAAGTTGCTGATGCCCTTTTTCTGAAGATATTCGTAGTCCAAAAAACGTTGCAGGTTGTAGAGTTCCACCAGAGAGTTGGAGATAGGCGTACCCGTTGCAAAAACAACCCCTTTTCCCTCTCCAAACTGTTTTTGCATTGAACGGGTTTTCAAAAACAGGTTTTCGGCACGAGCGCTAGGGGCAACACCGATTCCGGGAATCTGGTTTCCAGACGCGCGCCGGGACTTTACCGCCAGATTTTTATAGCGGTCAGCTTCGTCCACAAAAATTTGGTCAACTTTCAGGCCTTCCCACATCATGCGCCCGTCTTTTTGTCCGACCTTTTTCAGCCGTTCGATTTCTGCTGCCAGCTTATCAATTTGTTTATCAATTTTCGCTTGCTGCCGTTTGTCTGTCGCAAAAGCTCGCTGCTGGTTCAAAGCGTTGATTTCATCTTCCAAAACCCCAATTCTGGTTTCAACCGAAACCTGGATGCGCTCGAAAGCGGAATGGGTGATAATCACGGCATCCCAATCGCCTTCGGCAATACGCTTCATGGTCATATCATAGTTTTCTTCATTCAAATCCTCGGAGTTCACAGCCAGAATATTGGCGGCGGGATACATGCGGTAAAAGTCGGAAGCGTACTGCTCTAGCATGGAGTTCATCACCACATGCATGATTTTATTGCGTTTGCCCAGCCGCTTCAGTTCCATGCCTGCGCCAATCATCGAAAACGACTTGCCCGCGCCGACAGCGTGCGCCACCAGCGTATTTCCACCGTCCACAATACGGCGGATGACATCTTTTTGATAAGGGCGCAGGGGCGGCATGTTCTCGGACATGCCCGGCAGGGTCAGACTTTCGCCGTTGTATTTGCGAGGGACTTCGCTGTTGAACTGCTCGTTGTACTTCTTCTCGACTTCTTCCTCGTAGCGGCTTTTGATAAACTCGGTGAATTCTTCCTGTAGACGTTCCTGCAATTCACGGGCGGCGACCGTGCGTTCCGTGTCAATCACCTTTTTCCCATCCACCGTCGTGTAAACGGTCGGCTTTTTGCCGTTCAGCGCCATACGGATAAGGGTCAGGGCATCAAAATCGCTGTTGCCGTAAATTTGTGTGTTTTCGATGGAGTTCTTTCCCCGGTTTTCCCAACCAGAGACATTGGCAGGGGTTACGACCCATTCAGCCGTATTGGGGATATAGTGAACATCAAAACTGACTTTGAGTTTTTCACGGATGAACGCCGCCACGAAATCCGGGTCAATCACGTTAGAACCCATCGCGAGGTCAATATCTTCGATGGTCACCCATTCCGGCAGGACTTCTTCGAGCGCTCTCACGTTTTTCAAATAAGTTTTATCGAACTGCGCAATTTTACGCGCCTGCACCAGCTTTTCCCGCACGTTGCCGGAAAGATACTCGTTCGCCAGCACATATTGGCCATCCGGGGTGGCGTAAACCAGTTCTTCTTCGACCAGCATGTCCCGTACACGGTCTACGTCATCCTCGCCCATCAGCCATGCGACTCGGCCAATATCCAGGTTGCCCATTTCCGCTATGGTCGCCAGCAGAGCATCGGTCATGTCCAGCGGCGGCGTAGGTGTGGACGTTTCCTTGATGATGCGCCGACACAGGATGGGGGCTTTATCGGCTGTCTTTGCATCTTCGTTGTAGTTATCTTCCAGCGTCAAAAGGAAGGCTAAGGAAACGTCCCCTGCCATCGCCTTGACGTTTTCTTCCAGATGCAGCACTCCAAACCGGCTGGTGAACTGGCCATACAGGTCATTGAGCTTTTCGATTTCCGCCTGAAGTTGGTCGTCGTCCGTCCCGTTCAAATTCAGGTCAAGAACTTTTTGTGCCTGTTCTCGCAAAACCAGCATGGCTGACAGCCGTTCCAGGTCTTCCTTTGCCTGTTTCCCCCTTTTCCCGGACAGCGTATAGGCAGGGTGTTCCTGAACGATGTCGCCCAACTTCCGGTAAATCTTGCCGTTTTCATCTATCTGCCATGCCCCAATGGTCTCCTGTGCCTTTTGAAGCGGCCGGCGGCGGGTAGGGCAGTTTGGGTTTTCGCACACATCCTTCATGAATGCACCGCAGACAGGGCATCGCCGTGTAGTTTTCCACGACTCATTCCGGGTTTTCAGCGAACCGAGAACACGGCTGATAGAAGCGTTCAGCGGTTCATCCAGCGGTGACATGTTCAACGCGTGGTTGTCGTAGTCTTTCGGGGACAGGCTTTTACCGAAAACAAAATCGGGGTTATTAGCAAAGTACGAGTTGATTTCCAGATTGCCCCGAAATTTTTCATTGTTTTGATATACGTTTTTTGTGCGCGTCCACGCCGGATATTCGTTCAACTTATAGTCAGCGTATTCTTCCCTGCGGCGGAAAATGAGAATATCTGTCGGGTTATATCCGCCCGTTGGGTTGGGCATACGGACTGCGCACTCCAAATCCGCAACCCGGCTGATGTCCCGGCGCTTTTCCAGAGCGATTTCGTTATCATCCATGAAGTTGTTTGGGACAACGAAAACCACCACACCGCCCGGTTTGGTTTTGGTAATCGCCTTTTTGATGGTCTCGCCAATGATTTCTTCCGGGGGGATGTACTGCCCGAAACGAGAGGCGTTATCCGGCGTCATATTGCCCAACACCAGGTCAAAATAATCTCGCGGCAACGTTTCATCGACCGCAAAATCCTTATCGTAAATCGTAGCCACCGGGAACAGAATTTTTGAAATTTCGGTCGCAGTCGCATCATCGTCCACACCCACGATGACTTCGTTTTTGTGGCGCAGCTCGTCCGGCATATAGCCGAGAAAAGCCCCCGTCCCGATGCGGGTGTCCAGAACCCGGCTTGTATCCACATCCAAATGCGCCAATATCTTCCAGACAGTTTGGGCAACATCCTTAGAAACCGGGCGAGACTGGTCGCCTGCATAGCGGGCGGCATTTTTCCGCAGGCTAGTGACAAACTTTTCGTTTTCGGGGCTGGTCAGGTTGTCAAAAAAATATTCAAAATCTGTTTTCGAGTGACGGGCGGAAGTGTCCCAGCCCGTGTAACCGGCGAGAATTTCTTTTTCTTCCGGGGTGGGGTCACGCCCTTCCTGCTTCAATTCCACCAGCAGTTGTACGGCGTCTTTAGTCTTGAAAATGCGCTCTCGCCCGGTGAGCGTGCTGGGGTCATTTTCTGGGAAGCGATAAAAGGAATTGACTGCGGGCGCGGCGTCCGGGATGCGTTCTAATCCAGCGTCAACGGCATCCACGACCGAAACCGGAAGCCCTTCCGCTTCTGTTTTTTTGTGCAAATGGTTGATTTTCCCTTTACATCGCACAGTAGTTCACCTCGAACCTAAAATGCCTATCGCATATAGTGATGACGCTTATTGTCGTTATCCACCCGCTCTTGGAATCCAAAGGGGCGGTAATACCCGCCCCTTGTAGTGCTTGCTATTTCGCTTGTCACGTGTTTTAGCTTATCTCTGAGAGCGTCAATCTCAAACCACTATTGACGTATGTCAACAATTATTTTAAAATACAGGCAACAAATCATAACCAGAGGGAACGAAAATGGCGCATCAATTTTCGAGTCGTATACCCGGCTATTACACGCCAGCCGAGGTCATGGAACGTTTCAACTGGACTCGCCAGCAGCTCAGCGCCACGGCAAGGCGAGAGGGCTGGCTGTGTCATCAAGTTGGCAGAGCAAATCTATATAGCAAACGCGACGTAGATAACTTCGCCCTTGCCCGCCTGCGTACCGACCTGCTGCGCCAATTGGGGTGGGTTGGTCGCGGTCTGGTTCGACATGACGACTGGGATACCATCTGCCCGGAATGCAACGGCTTTGCGGTTTTCCAACCGGGCAAAAATGTACAGGAAGAAATCCAACATCTTGAGGCTCCAACCCGACCGTGTCTGTGCGAAAACGGACATCGCGGGGAACATTCGTTGCGCTGAAAAGCAAATAACAATTCGGACTGTTTATAATTGTTGTCACGAAAGCCGCCCGTTTTGGTAAGCAGAACAGGCGGCTTTAAATAATTTGCAACCTGCTAAAAAATGATAAAAAATCGCCCTTGACAAATATACAAATTATACTATAATACTGCGTGTGTTGACTTTCAGCATTATTTACCGAGACGAAAGGAGCTACTATGAGTTGTTACGAGTGGGAGCGTGGTAAGTGGATTATTCCTGCGAGGCAGTTCAATAAGCTGCGCCTTAAAGTCATCGAAGCACACAACGAAAGCTTGCAAAAGGAATATCAAAACGCCATTCGCATGTACGAAGAACTGAAGAAAATGGCGAATGGGCAGAAAAATTTTGACTACCGTCAAGCCTACGGCTCCCTGAGCCTCCGCCTCGGTCTTGAATCGGACTGGAAAATCTGGTACATTCTTTTCAAGAATAGGAATAGCAAGCGCCCGATTAAACCCAAAAAGGGTGATTTCAAACCTCTGCCAAAAAATGCGCACCATATTCAGTGTGATGAAGTAAGCATCGAATTCGACAAAGAAAACCGCACCGTCCTTTATGATGTGCCGAAGAACAACCATGCCTGCGACAGGGCGCGGGCACTCCCGGCTGTGAAAGCGTTGTTCACGGCTCTTAGAAAGGGAATCAAGTGGACACGCGGCACGGGCGGCACGGTGTGGGGAGACGATGAATATGCGGAAGATGTTCGCAGGGAGAACCCAGATTTAGGGGACGACCTGACGAAGGAATACTTCGGCCCGATTGGTGATGAAAAGCTAAAAGAAAAGCAGCGCATCTACCAGATGTATTGGCGTCAATCCAAGCGGGCGGCGAAAAAAACGGCACGAAAAAAGAAGGTCTTTTAGTTTGCAGTCTGCCTTGTCCGACAAAAATCCCCCGAACATGGGGGATTTTTTGATTGCCCAGTCCTATTTTTTCGTCTCCCAATAGCGCAGCCGGGCTTCCGCCACCGGGATGTATTCGGGGGTAATTTCAACTCCGACAATTTGTTCCCATCCGGCGAGCATCGCTCCAATCATTTCACTTCCGCTGCCAGCAAACGGCACGAGGATGCGGCGCGGAGCGTACCGCTTAGGCGGCAGCAACAGAGTGGCGAGATACTTAGCTAGCTTGATGGGCTTGACGGTATTATGCGGGTTGCGCTTTTCTAGCCCATCGTTGCGCTCTCGCTGACTGGCTTTCGGACAGTAAAATACTGGGTCTGCCATTTCAAGCCGTTCTTCAACCTCCAGTGACCAATCGGACTGGTAAAAATAACGGGCAGCGCCACCGTCCTTCGGCGACATTTCGCCGGACTGGTCATTCAAGCGTGTTACCGGACATTCCGAGGTGCAGTCCCATGTGTCTACAAGTTCATCGCTTTCCCCATCCGGTTCGACCGGCAGTTTGCCGAGATAACGGCAGTCCGGCGTGTGCTGCAAGAGAAAATTGGCCGGCCAGCGCCCTTTGTTATTTTGAACTGTGCGGTAGCTGCTGTTATTTTTTGAAGCATTGAAAGTCGACTGGCAGTTCACCTGATTGGTTCCCCACACGCCGTTTCCCTTTGCACCTTTTACCCGGCAGTCATCGATGTTATACGCCCCCGCCCCGGTTTCTATCATGCTGTTCAGTGGTTTTACCTTTTTCGGATAAGGAACCTGACTGACCAAAATAGGTTCAACGGCGGGTTTAAGCGCCTGCCGGCCATAGCGATGCCCGAACCACTCCTGTGCCAACTCGGTAACAGGTTCCGTCACTTCGTAAGTATCCCCTTCACTGTAAGGGTTGGGGCGGTAGCCATTCTCGGCGTTTTTGATATTCCGCCGCCCTGAGCCATCCGAAGCAATGCCGACCACGCGCTGCTGCACGCCCGCCTGAGCATCGATGTAGGTGTCTATCCGAGCAGCTTTGGGAAAGCCAGATGAAAAGCACCAGTTCATAATGGTCGGATGCATAACCAGACCGGCGTCTTCCATCGCCACAGCTAACCGGTGCCATGTGCGGGTGGAAGAAAACGCAATGACCAGCGCTCCTGGATACATTACCTTGCTGATAGCTTCCCATGTTTCCTTGTGGAAGGCGACATTTTCCGGCGAGTCCCACGCCTTACCCATAAAATTTAACCCGTAAGGCGGGTCGCACAAAATGGCGTGAAACTTTTCGCCGTTGTACTGGTTCGCCCAATCAACGACATTTGCATTTATCAATGACCAATCAGGCATTTTCCTTCTCCGTACCGTACTTATTCGATACAGAGAAGATGGATTTGTCGGGCAATTGTCATTTTCCAGGAATCAAAAAGCCCCCATAGCGGGGGCATTTTTTCGTTCAAGCGGTTTTCACTTGAGAATTTTCCACGTCACTTTTCGGTACCCCATTTTTATAACATATTGGGTTACATCCTCCCACTCGTGGATACCTTCTTTGACGTATCCCGTGACTTCTTCAAGTTTAATTTTGCCCGCAGCGTCCTTAATTTTATCTACGATTCTGAAACCGAATTCCCTTGGGCCAAGCTGACATACATAGATGTATCGCTCTATTCCGTACCCTTTAGTTTCAATCCAAAAAGGATTCGGGTCATTCTCATAGCACCGCCGGATGCGAAGAGCATCGTTTCCGTGTTTCGTAACTCCATGCGATTCTTCTGTGCTGATAGGTAGGTTGACGTTGGGGTTTGCCTTAGCAGCAAGCGCGGCGTTTTCGGCAGCGAACTCCACTGAATCAATGGAATACGCCAGTTCCGGCGCGGCCTGTTTGACCGCCTCTCCCGCACCGAAAGCGACAACGGCAACGAATGCGATTGCGATACCTATCAGAGAAAACAGAACCAATCCACGAGCCATTTTTATCCCCTTTTTTATTTGTTAGTTATCGGATTTCGGACGAAACAGGAACATTTCTCTGATTACGTCTCGACCAAAATCAGCCAGCCGGTCAGCAGCCTTGAGGTTGCCGCCAACGACGACCCGCAGGATTTCAAATTTCCCGTAATGCGCTGAACGGTCAGCCACCTGAACCGTTTCCTCTGTGATTTGGTTCATGATGACATCCTGCACGACACGCTGGACGTCTTCCGGCAGGCTTTCGAAATAGGGCAGGAACCCATCACGCTTTTGCTCAGGTAGGCTTTTGATAAATGTAAGAAACTCTTGTGATTGCTGAAATTCGGTTTTGTCCATATTCTTTTTTTCGTTTGGTTAGTGGGGAAAGCTATAGGTTAGAGGTTGCGTTGTTATATACTTATTATACTAGGTCGTGGTTAGAAAGTCAATAGGTTTTCCAATTTTTTTGTTACTAATTTGTTGAAATTGCAAACAAAATATTGGGCAATTTGAAGTTGCCAATTTTGCGATTTATTTTGCCATTCCGTCCGATAACTACATGTTATTCCAAATTCCATTTATAAGGTGATGATGCAATGTCTTTTTCTTTTGATAGTCAGTTGACACCAAAAAATACGGACTCTGAACCGATTGAAACCAATATCATTATTTTGGGCGGCGGCCCGGCGGGGTACACGGCAGCCATTTACGCCGCCCGTGCAGAACTTGCCCCGGTCGTTCTCAGCGGGCCGAGTGATGGTGGACAAGCTGCGCTAACGGATAAAATCGAAAACTACCCCGGCTTCCCGGAAGGTGTGAATGGCTACGAGCTGGTGGCAAACTTCCGCCAGCAGGCAGAACAGTTCGGAGCGCAAATCAACGGGGATATGGCGCTGTCGGTTGCAGTTCTCCCCGATGGGCGTTTCCACGTCAAGGGATATTCCGGCGAATACATTGCCAAAGCCTTGATTATTGCCACCGGAGCGACTCACAAGCTACTGGACGTTCCGGGCGAAAAGGAACTGACCGGGCGCGGCGTATCTTACTGCGGGACTTGCGATGGCTGGTTCTTCAAGAATAAGGATATTGTCGTGGTCGGTGGTGGCGACAGCGCGCTGGAAGAAGGGTTGTTCTTGACCCGCTTCGCCCGTTCGGTCAACATCATTCACCGCCGTGACACCCTGCGCGCCAGCCGAATTTTACAGAAGCGGGCTTTTGAAAATGAAAAAATCCGTTTCACCTGGAACACAGTCGTTACTGAAATTGTTGGCGATGAAAAAGTGACCGCCATCAAAACCAAAAATTTGCTGACGGGTGAAAAAGGCGAGCTGCCGATTGACGGCGTGTTCATTTTTATCGGGCACACTCCGAATACGCAGTTCCTCAAAGGCATTGTTGAGATGGACGAACTCGGATACCTGTTGGTCGACCGCCATATGCAAACCAGCGTGCCGGGTATTTTTGCTGCTGGAGAAGCTGCCGACCCGCTTTACCGGCAGGTGATTACTTCTGCCGGAATGGGTGCCGCCGCAGCAATGCAGGCAGTCCACTATTTGAGCAAAGAATAAAGGACTAGAATCAGAATCAAAAACAGCCCGATTTTCGGGCTGTTTTTTGTTGGCTGAAGAAGGTTTGCTATTTGATTTCGTAAATCATGCTGACCGAAACTGAGACCGACATCTGACCGGCAGAGACCGGGACGCCGCCGCCAGCGCCAGCACCGTATACTGCACGATTTTCCGCCGCGACAGGGTAGGGGACTGCATAGCTCTCGTAAGAAGTGATGCTGATAACCTTTGCCAGTTCTACGCCGGCCGCCTCAGCCAACTCTTTCGCCTGTTTCTGTGCATTTTCAACCGCCAGCTTGCGAGCCTGTGCAATCAGTTCGGTTTTATCGGCAATGTCGAAGCTGATGCCGTAAATATTGTTTGCGCCGTTTTCGACCACCTTATCCAACAATTCAGGGAGAACGTCCAAATCTCGCACGATAACCGAAACCGAATTATCTACCACAAAGCGAGGATTAACCCTCTTTTCCATCATGCCGTTGTAATCATAATCGTAAGCTTGGTAAACGCTGATGCCGGAAGTCTTGATGTCCTCATCCTTGATGCCGATTTCCTTCATGATGTCAAGGACAGCCTGCGTTTTTTCGGAGTTCTCTGCCAGCGCCTCGGAAGCCGTTTCCTTTTCGGTATGGACGCCAATAGTAATAGTCGCCATGTCCGGCGTCGCTTGCACTTCACCAACGCCGTTGACGGATAACTGCGGGACAGCAGAAGCCGGGTTGATAACCGGTTCAACATTGACCTGTGGGGCTGGCTGGCAGGCCGCCATCACAAACGCAAACGCAAGAAGCAAGGGAACAACCAAAAACGTTTTCTTCATACGCAAAACCTCCAAAAAATATAGTTATTATATTAAAACGAATTTGGACAGCAATTTGTTCCCCTGCCCTGGACGTGCAAACATTCAGGACTGCCCATCATCCAAAATTTTTCGTTCTTTTTCTCCCACACGCCGGGCGATAGAGGCGACAAACCACCATGACGGGGGTTCAACCGGGCGATGCGGTGCCTTTTTGATGGTTTTGATAGCATAGGCGTTTTCGTTCATGGTCACTTCCATCAAGCCGCATTCATCTGGCACTTCGTCTTTTTTCATCAGACCTTTGGAGGTGACGAAATAAAACTGGTTGGAGACCGAAAGGGCGTACTCTCGCTTCTTGGGGTTTTTCAATTCTTTTAGCAGGTCACTCCGGCAAACTTTGATTTCAAAGGCGATAACCTGCACGCCCCGGTTCGGCCAAAGGTTGATTGCCCAGCCGTCTAAATACTGCTGGTTATAGTAGTAGCCGGTCGAGCCGCGAAGTTGCCCGAAAAACGCCCAACCATCCCTGTGGTCGTATTTTTTTTCAGGGCTTCGGTGATTTGCGCTTCCGTCAGCTCCGGGCGCTTCCCATGAACGATTTCGATGTCGGATTCCTGCAACTGGCTGGCAATCGTCTGCCCGCTTTCCGACAGCCGGTAGGTCATGCGGGCAATCTTGTCCGAGTTATAACGGTGTTCAACGTGGGTGCATTCCAGCAGACCTTCCTTGACCAGAACTTTCAGTGTACTTTCCAGCAGCCTGTAATAATTCCGTTGGCGAATAAAGTGGTAAATGCCAGAATAGCGGATATTTTCATGGCTGAGATGCGGATAATAATCAATCCGGGCTTTTTCGTTTTCAAACAGGATTTTCAAAACTCGTTTTTGGGCTGGTGTTAGATTTTGCATATCAATCCTCTCTAAAATAGAGACGGGACGCCAGCCGGTTTTTCGATTGTCAATCTGCTTTGTTAAATAATCGGAATAGCTAATATATAACTATGGAAATTCTTGCTGAAGATTTATGGAAACCGGTTCGTGGTCAGGTCATGTATATTGTGACCACCAACGGCTGCGTTCAAAAAGGTCGTGGGCTTATCATGGGGGCAGGGGCGGCGAAAGAGGCCGTCCGGCGCTACCCGGATATTGAAAAGTGGAGTGCCAGCAGCATTTTAAAAAACGGAGTACAGGTGGAAGGCTGGCTATATCGCTACGGCTTCTTGCCGGTGCTGCCGGTTACGCCGGAACAACCGGTCGGGCTAGGGATTTTCCAGGCCAAACTGCACTTCAAGCACCCATCTTCGCTCGACCTGATTCGCCAGTCTGCACAGATGCTTCAGGAATACAGCAAAGCGCGCCCGGAAGTTCACTTTCGTTTGAATTTCCCTGGAATTGGGTTAGGGGGGCTTTCTAAAGACGCGGTTTTACCGTTGTTGGTCTTTTTACCGGATAACGTAACGATTTGCTATCGTTCCTAAGCCAATTGGCGACAGAAAAAAGGACAGTTTGGAAAAATGGAGAAAACCAAACCGTCCTTTTATATTTTGACAGCTAATTTGCTTTTATAAACACAAAATGTTCGCAAAAATCCCCGTAAAAACCGGACAAAACTGCAAAAAGCAGACCTTTTCCGTCTTATTTATACAAAATAACCAATCGCTATAATCTATATAAGAGATTGTTACAACACAAATCGGAGGATTTTTTATGTCTGACCAGAAAGAACAAAACGAACAGACTGCACAGGCTGTTGAAAACACCGAAAGCAATGTTGAAAACAAACCCGCAGTCGAGCTGAAACCCGTCCACAGCGGTCTGAGCCAAAGCACCATCATCGTCATTTTGCTGTGCATCATTTCTCTGATGGCTGGCTATATTATCCGCGACATTATTGATAACAAAAATCAGGCTGCCCCAGCTCCAATCGTGGACGTATCTTCCGAGCAGAACGCGGCCAATGATTTCACGTGGAATAACCTGCCTTATGCCAGCGTGACCATCCCGGACGAACTCCAGCCCATCTGGACAAACAACAATTCGAAAGGCAGGATTAAAGTTGATTTGTTCCTTGACCTGGAATGCCCGTATTGCCAGAAACTTATTCGCGAAGATTTGAATGAATTGCTAAATCGTGATGATGTTGACCTGCGTGTGATGGACTTCCCTATTGCCGAACTACATCCTTTTGCAGAATCATGGTCGGCTTATACCCGTGCCGTTATCCGGCGCTCCCCGGATAAATATCCTGAGTTCATCAGCAAACTGATTAATCTGCCCGTGCTGAACAACGGCACGGTTGAAGACTTGGTCTTTGAAATGGGGGTTTATTCCCCCGATGAGGTGGACGAACTTCGTTCTATCGTAGAAGAAGAAATGCCGAATGTCATCCGTGACGCTAACCTCATCAAGGAAATCGGCGTGGCTGGAACCCCGTACCTGATTATCAACGGCAAAGAACTGTTCGGCTACGCGCCTCTGGATATGTTCCGAACCTTGTTGGATTCCGTCCCCTAGACGGCTTTCAATCCCCCCTTGAAAAGAGACTGCGATTTTCGCAGTCTCTTTTTCTTGAAAGACCGATTGTTTTATGGTATAATTAGTATAAATCAATTGGCAGAGGCAAAAATGGATTTTTCACAGATGGTCTTAGACAAAAATGGCTATATCGTCGTGCGGCTGGACGGGAAAGGTTTTTCAAAACTTACGAAAGAAAAATTTGAGAAGCCGTTTGATACCCGCTTCCACACGGCGATGGTGAATGCTGTGTCCCGCTTGATGGAACGCTTGCAGGCAGTTTTTGCTTTTTCCGGTAGTGATGAGGTCACGCTGTTGTTTCCGCCGAATTACGAGTTGTACAACCGCCGCGTCGAAAAACTCTTGTCCATCCCCGCAGGGGAAATGAGCGCCTTGTTTTCGATGGAAATCGGCAGTCCGGCTTCTTTCGACAGCAAGTTGTTCGCTTTCAGCGAGCAGTGTAGTGTGTTTGCTAACATTCGAGACCGAGCGGAAAGCGTTGCGAAAAACGCTATTAATGATGCCCTGTACTGGTATTTGGTGAAACGGGAAGGCTATTCCTGTCGAAAGGCGCATCGTTTCACGCTGAATTTGCCGACCAGCGAAAAGGCAGCTATTTTGCGGGACAAGGGCTATTTTGCAGACATTCCTACGTGGGCGTTTGGCTTTTGCGCCTACTGGCAGGAATATCAGGTCGAGGGCTTCAATCCAATCACGCAGGAAAGCGTGATGGCAACCCGCAGAAAAATCGTTGTGCAGGATTATCACTCCGACCGTCTGACGACGATACTTTCAATTATCTAATCAAAAAGAGAGCGGTTGTACGCCGCTCTCTTTTTATTCCGGCCACTGCGCCTTGCCGACGCGCTCGATAAGCGTTTTTGTCTTTTCTAGCGTTTCCCATCTCAACCCGTGCTGGCTGATTTCTGAATCAACCTGCGCTGCCAGTAGCTTGATTTGATGATTATTTTCAAAAATAGCGGACAGGCATTTTTTACAGGCCAAATATTCCAGATAGGGGATGTAATCCTCTAAATCCAGGGCGTTTTTATTTCCTTCATCTGTTGGAAATGAATGGCATATCTGCGCCAGCACACGAAGGTCGATGTCATTGCCCACATAGTTCATCAACAGAGAAGAGAGATATTCAAGTTCGTCCCGATTGAGATTTTTGCCAATAATTAGCCGCCACAGCGTACCGATTGCGGCATAAGAAGTCAGGCTGGAAACGCTTTCCAGATAAACCATCATCGCGGGCACCGGTTCATAGTAACGATATGGGAAAAGCGCCAGCAAGATTTCTGGACTTTTCTTCATCGTCCGGTTGACAAACCCGCCGACCAGCTTCATTGCCGGGCGAAATGTGAAAACCAGCCGCAGGGAAAGAATCAGCGGAAGATAGACCTTGAATGCAATCCCGGTGATGGTCATTACATCCCGAAAACTCAACCACCGGGCTGGTGTTCGGGCTTCGCTTTCCATCACGGTATTTCCCCCGTTTCAATGGATGTATCTTCTGGTGCGGCATCTAAGACCGGTTCGGTCGGCGGCGTTGGAGTAGCTGTGCGCTGTGGGGGAGGGGTGAAAATCGGCGCAAGCGATAGATTATTTTCCAGCACCCATGCCTGACCGAGCGCATATTCAACCTTGTAAAGCTTTACACCTTTATCTTTGTAAGAATCCACCACTTTTACCGGCGTATTTGGCTTCAGATAAACGCCGATGGAACGGTACTGTGGTGAAAGATAAGTTGGAACCGCAGGACAACCAGGGCAGGTGACATAGGCGTCTTTTCCAACCCAATTGCTCACTGTGTGGGAGGACGGGCGAAACAGCAGCGCACGTTGGCTGAAAATGTAGCCAATCCCGGAACTGAAAAAGAGAACCACCATCAGGGCAATTCCAAGCAGAAAGATATACGTCACTCTCAGCTTGCTGCCGCCAGTAAACATTCGCCGGATGCCCGACACTGCCTTTTCAATGGAAAAATTCGAGAGCGCTTCTCGCAGGGGTTCAATAACCGAGGAGAGGTCAAAGGAACCTTCATCCGCTTCCTGATTTTCGTTTTGGACTTCCTCGCCCGGTTCAATTTCTTCCACAATATCGACTTCGTGGTTGTTTTCCATACTCATACCTTTCAAAAGACGCGAATTATTCGTCTTTTTTATTATAGGAAGGCGATTAAATTGAAAATCGCCGGATTTCCGGCGATTTCTAATTTCTTATTTTAGTGGATGGTCAGCATCAAATTGACTACAAGCCAGAGAAGGGCAAAAAACGCCATCAAAATGAGCAAAGGATTTTGAATAGAGACCTGCTTGTTGATGGGCATCTTCCGCCGTTTGCGCTCGTCGGTATACACCGGGATGGCTTCCATATCCCTACCACCAAACAAATTCTCAAAAAAATTCCGGTCATCACCAGAGGGTTTTTGTGTCATGCGGTCTCCAAAGTATAATTAATATAAATATATTATAGCATGTAATTTTCGCAATGCAATAGCGCCCGAAAAAACCGGGCGCATTTATATAAATTCTATAATATAAGAAACACATCAATAAAGGTGAACCTATGATTCTCGATGTAAAACAACCCGCCAACATGCCAAACGATTTATATCTGGCACTTACAGGAAACAACCGGGATACGAGGGAGGGAGCAGAACGGCAAATCAGTTTATCCGGCGAATATACGTGGATTTTGCTGGTGATGCGTTTGCGCTCTTCCGATGTAGTGGTTGACCGGAAAAAGATGGATGCGACCTTTGAATCGTTCTGGAACGGTCTGAACGAAACGTCATGGACAGAATTTGCTGCCATCGCGGCGAAAGACTGCGTCACTTATTTGTTCCAGCTCAAGGGCGCTGACCCGCAGACGGCGGCATACGTTGGTTATGTCATGACCCGGCTATTCCGGCAGGCACGTCGTATGAACGTTCAGACTGTTTTTGGGGCGCTGGTAGACCCGGAAAGCGCCGGCCGCCTGTCCACACTGGGCATGGTTATCTCCCGCTGCCTACGCCACTTCCAGCCGGCCGCGCTGATTGCTGATGGCATTGACGTGCTGACATCGCTAAACGATGTATTGGGCAGCAAGGAACGCAACGCCAGAGCGGAGCTTCCGAAGGCGGTTCACTACGTTTTTGCCCGCAACCTGCGGTTGGCAAACATCGAAGCTTTATTCAGCGCAAAAGATGCACCGCAGACGGTTGACATGCTGGAAGCGACACACATTTTCCTGACGAAGATGCTGGATGCCTATTATCTCGACCTGTTCTCCGTAAAGAGCAAAGTGGAAAAGAAGCAGCTTCAATCCGAACTGGTCGCCGCCTATGAGATGGTGATGAACTATCTGGCGACGCTGGCAACCTTCCCGGTATACAAGCAACTGGTAGCGGAAAATGCAAATCTGGTACAGTTAAAAACTGAGCTGGAAAATCGGGCAGAAATGGTTGCCAAAGAGTATCTGCCCCCGAAACCGAAAGAAAATCCGTGGAAGTCCTTTGATTGGGATGCTGAACTTTCCACAATTTAAGCGAATTTAAGAAAAAAGTGCCTAAAAAGCTCTAGACAAACTAAAAGTTTATAGTATAATTATTATCGTTAGTCGGGAACTTAACAAGAAAATAACAAGCCCGGAAGTCGGAATGCGCAGGACAGCCGGTCAACTGCGATACTTACCGTGTGGGGGCCGAGGGACTCTCTGAGGTAGGGCGCGGTTACTCGAACTCAGAGGCCAGACGGACTAAAACCGAGAAAATGCCCCACGGGGATGTCCGTCTCACGGCAATGGTTAAAGCTCTATGAGCGCCAATTGCCGGACAAGGCAGACGAATCATGTGTGCCCGGCACGTCGGTGAAGAACAAGTTCACGGATGGGGCGGGGAAGCCCCTAGACACCGTGACTATTCCGGCGTGGTACGTAGCGGGGACGCGCCTTGCCCGCTCCGTACCGCAAAAAACGCCCACGAATGGGCGTTTTTTGTTTAATAAACTTTCCTTTTCGACATTCAACAACAATCAGCTCGTTGGGACTGCCTCTAACCTTTCCGGTAATTGCGCGACCAGCCAAAATAATGTCTCACGCTATCTAACAATTTTTTGATTTCATCCCATTCATTTTCGATTCCGGCTTCGTCGATGCCCACGTAGCTGATTTCAAACAGGATGTGGGCTAGAGAATCGATTTCACCCCACATATTGACTGCACCGGTCACATCCATGCCGAGCCATTCCCGCCACGGAAAGTCATTCAGCGGGTGTTCCTGCCCCTGACCATCAATCACGCAAACATCATAGAGTACATCTCCCATTTCACGGTCAAGAAAACGCTGAACGGCGATGCTCATCTCACTCGGTTTGACCGCCTCTTCCGGCACGTTGGTCAGTGCAGTAAAAACCTTCGCATAGTTCTGGAAGGAGATTTCATCATCATCGCCCGGATACATGTCTACCAGCCGGGTAAATACACGGTCGAACTGGTCTGCATTCTTTTCGAGTAATTGGCGTAAGTTCATTGGTTCTCCGGTTAATTATTTGATTATCGTCAATTAAATGATAGCGACATGGATGTTTTGCATTTTGTGCTTCCTATCATATGGTAAAGAGTAGGTAGTTTAAACCAAAAACCGGGTTATTCACCCGGTTTTTGGTTTAAAAAGGTTATTAGGGGATGGGGTTGACGGTTTCTGTTAATTTCGCTTTATTTGCCTGTACATATTCCACCCACGCCGTTGCAGTCGCCCCGTGGATTGCCTGCCATGCTTGCTGTGTTTTCACCATCATCGTTTCCTTCAGCAGATAATCCGGTAGAGGTGTGGGGGTTGTCGTTGGAGTGCAGGTGATAGTCGCCGTAAAAGTCGCTGTCGGTATTTCCGTGACCGTTGCCGTGTATGTCGGCTGTGGTGATGGCGTGATGGTCGAAGTCGCCGTAGGTTCGAGCGTGGCTGTCAGAGTCGGCGTCAAAGTCGGCCCAAAGGTTTCTGCTGCTACTTTTGCCCCCCGAATGACGCCCAACGCAGCGCATCCAATCAAAACAATTGCTAATATCCACCACAACCATTCAGGGAAGCGCCATTTTGCTTTATTGGGCGACGGTTGTTCTGAAGGCGTTTTGGGGCGATTGGGTATTCTGTCAGCTACCGCCTTGACTCTTATCCGTGTGATTTCTTCAACTACCGACCTTTTGAGTTCTTCGTTTTCTACCAACGCCAGTGCCGCGCTACCGTTACGGACTTGTTTTATGAACAGGGAGTTGCAGTTTTCACAATAGACATACTCTCGAAGTTCAATCAGCCGCACCCACCTTTTACAAATTGGGCATAAATACTTTTGCTTTTGATTACTCATACTCAAAAAACCGCCTCATCAAATGTTATGGGTTCCCCAGTTAAATGATAGCTACTGAACGTTTTTGGACGCCACAATAAACCGTCTCCCCCAGCTAAGGTCTCCGTTTTTCTCAATGCAGGTTTGAAGTACCAGTCTATCCTTGCCGTACACCGAATTCAGCACGCCATAATCATCCATAACCTCTCCGTCATGGGCACCGCCAATTGCACGGTAAGCCCTCAAGTTGAGGAATTCAAAATCTTGAATTTCAAAAACTGTGTAATCGACCGTTCTGCCATCTCCATAAATCAGCGTAATAGTTGCCCCAACAGGCAGATTGAAGAAGTCTGCCCCTGCCAGATAGTTATGCGCCAACAAGCCAACAGCTTCAAACGCCGATGCGTAACTGTATTCGGTCAAAACATTATCGATTTCCGAAACAAACAAGATGTTGTCTTGCGGCTGCTGGACAACCGTGAACGCGAAATAAGGTTCCGAAAACGCGCCGACAACCCGTCCCATATCTCCGTTAATGACCTGGAAGATAAAATCTTCCATTGCTGTGGAAAATGAGGATTCGGTTGACTGCGGAGTGTAAGTTGGCGCAGGGGTAAACGTAGGGGTAGAGGCATCCATCGTTGTTTCAGCCAATATCGGAGTTGGAATGAGTGTGGGGGTCTCGGTAGGGATAAAAACGGGCTGGGCGGCTGTCGGAATACTTGCGGCAACCAAAACTGTCTGCCCGACATTTTCTTTGATGTATAGTGCCCGGTATGTATGCGACTGAGGGATACAGCCGTTCATCATAACCACCAGCACGATAAATCCCAAAACCATTAAAAACCGGCGCATCGAACTCTCCATCATATTTAGGATAATATTTATAATAGCAACGACTTTGGAACGGATAAAAAATAAAGCCCCGGCTTATTTCATCCGGGGCTTTATTTTTTTCAGTTGATTTTAAATTTGCGTGGCGATAATAAATCTTCTCCCCCAACTGGGGTCGTTTCCGTTTTGAATACAGGTCAGCAGCACCAGCCGGTTTTCGCCAATGTAAGTGTACGTGAAGCACCACCCGCTAAAGCGGGTGGCTTCCGAGTTCAGCGTGAACGGCCTGCCCGAAAGCAGGGCTTACACTCACTCCCTCGGCGTAGATTCGGGCGCTTCCCGCCCTAGTTAGTGCTTCTTCAAGAATATTTTGCGCCGCGTTCAAGTCACGGTCGTGTGTTCCAATTTGTTATACTTTGTTCTACACTCGCCCTTTCATCCACCCGCTGAAGCGGGTGGTTTTCAGGACGCAGAATCTATAAACAAGTCCGATGCGTTCAGAACCTCGCTGGTCGCCAGATTGCGGTACATATTTTCCCCTTCGTCACCTTTGACGACCTGATAGTCCACAATTTCTTCAACGACATAAGTTGAATAGCTCCTGTCCCCATAAATAACCTGAAGGCTCGACCCTCTATCCAGCCTGTAAAAATAGCTGCCAGCCAGAAAATTATGCGCCAAAAATCCGAGTGAACCCGCCTTGCTAGTTGCTAGCCGGTATTGAGTAATAACGTTTTCATCGTCTGAAATATATGTATCATCGCCCGCTGGCTGCTGGATGACAGGAAAAGCAAACGCACCAGATGAATACAGTCCAACAATTACATCCGGCTGACCGTTTTCCACCTGTGTTGCAAACGCCACCAGGTCGGCATCACTCTGGTGTGGGAACGGGGCAGGCGGCTGTGGTTCCAGCAAGTGTGGAATTTCCGAAAACAGGTTGGCAAACGACGTTTCATGGTCGGGCGTTTTTTGAATATGAACTTTGCTGTTTTTGTAACCCGTTTCTTGCGCTGGTCTACAGCCAGCCAAAGTCAATAAGAGAAGAAAAACCAATATCCGAAATCTTTTCATAAATCCCTGAAAAATCTAGTGGTTTTATAGTAATTATTCTAATTATAGCGCAAAACACCCGGTCTGCCAATCGATTTGGATGTTTTGCTACCATAAATTGAGCGATATGCCCCCTTTGTCATCTTGAATATATCAGGAAGTTTTTGGCACAGGGGTGTTTCGCATGAAATGTTCGCAATGTATCGAAAAACCCAAAAATGAAACCGCTGGGCATGGAGCGTCTCAGCATTATCAAGAACCCGCACAGGACACCAATGTAATGATAGAGACCACATCCAAAATGATTGTTGAGGTCGAGAAGCTGAAGGAATTTATCGAAGAAAAATCAGCGCCTTACGACCAGCAAATCGCCCAAATCGAAGCAGAGATGAACACCGCTACACGGGAACTCGCCGAACAAGATGAAGCGATTTGCTATTTGCTCAATAAAGAAGTTCTTGAACTGGGAGAAACGCTCACCGCAGGCGGCTTGATGGCACAGTTCACGGAAGCCGAAACGCTGGATTTGGATGCGTTCAAAAAATTCCTGGACGAAAACCCGGAACTGAAACCGGAGCTGGAAGCGCAGTTCGCAGACATCAAATCTGTTCAGGCATTGCAGCCTCGGACTAGAGAACGGCAGGATAACGTCGTCATCGTCCCGGTGGAAGCCATGACTTACGAACAAAAGCTCCGGCACAATCAGGCGATAATGGATGCCCGTGCGCTGGTCGAAAAGGGCTTCGTCACTTTGGACACTGAAACGACCGGGTTGGGCGATGAAGACCAGATTGTGTCCGTTTCGGTTATCAGGAAAAACGGGACTTACCAGCCGTATTACCAGTTGGTGCATACCAACGTCCTGATGCCTTTGGAAGTGCAGGAAGTACACGGCATCACGCCAGAAATGCTTGCCGATGCGCCCGAATTCGAGGAAGTCCTTCCACAGTTGCAGACGTTGATTGGCGACAAGACCATCGTGGCGTACAACGCCAAATTTGACAACCGCATGATTGAACAAACGGCAAGGGTGCGCGGGGTACAGCCCATGACTAACCCCTGGGTTTGTTCGATGGAGATGTTCAAGGACTTTTCGGGCAACAACCGGTGGATAAAGCTCGGCGTTGCAGCAGAAGCGATGGGCATCCGGCACGAAGGAGACCTGCATAACGCCAAAACCGATGCGCTGCTCGCTTATATGCTGGTGGAAGCGATGGCAAAAGCCGAGCCGGTCGCCGTTTACGAGCCGCGCATAAACATGCCAGAAAACGCCACCCCTGATTCGCCGGATTACCATACACACCGCAAGGCGGGGCTGGAAGAACTTCTGGCGCAACTGTCCAGCGTGCGAGAACAGAAAAACGCCATCGCCAAACCTTATAATGACCGCATCCGGGACATCAAAAAAAAGCGCGATACAGAACTAGCAGAGTTGAAGGCACGCTATGATGAACTGGAAAAGACTTGCAAGGAAAACGTTGCCAGTTTGGGCTTCACGGTCGCCGGGGAAAACTACCAGATTGTTCCATCTCAGCGTACCACATGGCGCATCCCGGAAATAATTGAATATGCCAAACAAAACCCTAGAAGCAAACTCGGAAAATGGGTCATTGCCAACATCTATACCAAACGCACGGTGTCCATCAAAAAGGCACCGTCACCGAAAAAGAAAAAATAAACGGGAGTTGTCTCCCGTTTATTTTTTGCCTGCTATTCTTCGCCAATCCGTTCGTAAATATACATGTTGTCGTAGATGCCGTACCACTGTGGGAGTTCGATTTTCTTTTTCAGCCGGAAGTGCTGGTTTATCAACTCGAAAAAGCGGTCATTGGCGCAACAGCCGCCCATACTTTCCCCGACGTAAATCAAAGTTTTTCCGCCGTTTTCGATATAGGTTTCCAGCGTCTCAGCGCCCCAATCTTCATCGTAGGAAGGCCATGATAAGAACAATGCATGGTCAGGATACAGGCTGATGACCTCGTTGCCACCTTCTAAAACGTCTGTCCATGTCTCCCGGTGGCCATACTCATTATCTTCGCCCAAAAATTTGTCGAAGGGGACAATATCGCCCCCGGCTTTTTGAACCAAATGCGCCCAATAACCAGAGCCAGCGCCGATTTCAATAACCGGGCCGCAGGAAACAATCTCCTGAATGGCTTCTTGCGTCGGAATTGACCAGCTATATTTTGGAACGAATAAAGACCGAAAAATCGATTCTTCAAAGCGCTCGTTAGTGCTGCGAATATACCGGTATATTTTTTCGTAGGTATTTCCGCCGTCACTGTTTTCATCCTCTGTGCTTTCCAGGGCATTGATATAGTTATCCAGCGTTTTTAATTTTTCGTATAAATAGGGATAATTTCCCTCGGCCAAAAAGTGATAAGCGGAGGCAAACTTATTCCGAATCTCGTCCAAGTGTTTTTCCGGGATTCCTGCGAGTGAAATTCTCCCAGCACCGTATTCTTCCAAATAAGCTTTTGTTTTTTGTGTCAGTTCTGAGCTACAAATCATAGGCAGTCCTTTTTCGCTGTTTTCTATTTTTAGAGACGAACAGCGCATCAAAACCACCGTTTAAAGTAACAAACGGGAGCATCGCTCCCGTTTGTTTGCTTCAGTGATTACCGCTTATTTGTGAACAAAGACCACAAGACTTCTTTCAGTCCGTAATGTCGTGGAATGTCAATATCGTCCACCTTTTCTGCATAATAGTCGAGCAACTCAAAGAAACGGTCATTGGCGCAACTGCTGTCGGATTTTTCGCCTAAAAAAATCAAGGTTTTTCCGCCGTTTGAAAAATAGGCATCTGCTGCATTTGCTGCCCATTCTTCCTGATAAAAAGACCAGACGATAAACAACGGCCGGTCTAAATGGTTCATGACGACCATTTAGACCGGCCGCACATCTGTCCATAGAAGTCGTGGCCTGGCAAGATACTTTTCGTAGGCAATCACATCAGCCCAAGCATTTTCAACAAGAATGCCCAATAGCCTATCCCATCCCCGATTTCAACCAGAGACGAATAACGGGCGATTTTCACCAGCGCATCTGGCGAGGGAACGGAAAGGCTGTATTTCCCCGCCAGCTTCGGGCGCAATTCGAGGATGAGCAACGCATTTAGCATCGTTTCGGGGGACAATCTCGATTCCGCCAATTGCGACTTGAGACGCCGGAATTCTTCCCAATAGCCGATGAACAAGCGGTCTACCGAGACGGAGTACAGCGTCAACTCTAATTCCTGTTGAAGGTACTTTTCCAAACGCGGAATGATTTCTGTGTTGAAGCGCCGCAAGTTTCTGCGCAGCAAATGCACACTGGCAGACCAGTTCTGCGCAATTTCGGTGGCCATATCTCCGACAATTTCTTTCTCGGTTATCTTGCCGCTGCGGTACGCCAGCAGTGTCTTTTGAGCAGTTTTGGACAAGTAGGGGATGAAAATGACTTCCATTTAGTTCTGTTTGCCAGCAGAAAAAATCGTCTTTGATTATATCGAAATTTCAGGAAAGGATGTCTATGACCATTATTGATTGGGTCGCAAAATCAACGGGATTACCTGCCAAGCAGGTCAAAGCTGCAATTGAACTCATCGAAGCGGGCAATACGCTGCCGTTTATCGCCCGTTACCGCAAGGAAGTGACCGACGGGCTGACAGATGAACAACTCGAAAAGATTTTCGCTGCATGGGAAAAGGCAAAGGCGCTGGAAAAACGCAAGGAAGCGGTGCGCCGGTCGCTAGCAGAACAAAAGATTTTGACCCCGGCGCTGGAACGCGCGCTGCACGCCGCCAGTACGCTGGCTGAAGTTGAAGATATTTATGCCCCCTTCCGCCCGAAACGCAAAACGCGAGCATCTATCGCCAAAGAAAAAGGGTTGGAGGGACTGGCACAGTCTATTCTGCGGCAGACCACCAATGTTCGCCCGGAAAAACTTATCAGCGAGTTTGTGGGCGAAAAGGTCGCCACTGCGGAAGAAGCGGTCGCCGGTGCGAAGGACATTATTGCAGAGTTCATCAGCAATGCGCCGCAAGTTCGCAAGCGCACCAGAGACGTGGCGGCGAAAAAAGGCATTGTGCGCACCAGCCGCACCCGGAAAGGGACGGACGCGAAGGGGACATATCAGGATTATTACGACTTCTCGCTGGACATCGGCAAAATCAAGCCGCACCAGGTGCTTGCCATCAACCGGGCAGAAAGTGAAAAGGTCATTTCGTTCCGGCTGGATTTAGCGTCAGATGAATGGAAACGGGTCATTGAGGAACAAATCAAAGTCAATCCGAAGTCGCCGCTGGCGAAGTACCTTCAGGCAGCGATTGAGGATGCTGGAGAACGCCTGCTGATGCCCAATATTGAACGGGATATTCGCCGTCTGCTGACCGAACAGGCGGAAGAACACGCCATTCAGGTTTTCACCGAAAACCTGCGCAATCTCCTGCTTCAGCCGCCGATAACCGGGAAGGTAGTCATGGGGATTGACCCTGGCTACCGCACAGGCTGTAAAGTGGCTGTAGTAGACGCCACGGGGCGAGTTTTGGACACTGAGGCTATCTATCCCCATGAGCCGCAGAAAAACGCCGTAGAAGCCGCCAGGACGCTTTGCAGCCTGATTCTAAAGCACAAGGTCGATTTGATTGCCATTGGCAACGGCACAGCTTCCAGAGAGACCGAGATGCTTGTAGCGGAAATTATCAAGCAGATGCCGGGCGTGAAGTACCTGATTGCCAACGAAGCAGGTGCTAGCGTATACAGCGCCAGTGTATTAGCCCGCAAGGAACTGCCCAATCTGGATGTCAGTATGCGCGGGGCGGTTTCCATCGCCCGCCGTGTACAAGACCCACTGGCGGAGCTGGTGAAAATCGCCCCGAAGTCAATTGGTGTGGGCATGTACCAGCATGATGTTGACCAGAAGAAGTTGGGAGAGGCGGTCAGACGGGTGGTGACGGCGGTCGTTGCGCGGGTCGGGGTGGACGTGAACACCGCATCCCCTGCGCTGCTGGCTTACGTACCCGGCATTGGCGAAAAGCTGGCGCAAAACATTGTCGCTTACCGGGATGCGCACGGGGCGTTCAATAGCCGGAAAGAGTTGAAAAAGGTTGCCGGGATGGGCAACCGCGCTTTTGAACAGTCTGTCGGTTTCCTGCGCATCTACGGCGGGAAAGAACCGCTGGACGGCAGCGCCATCCACCCAGAGAACTACAAAACCGCCAAAGAAATTTTGAAGCTGGCAAATATCACGATGGGTATGCCGGTGAAGGAAAAACGGAAGCGCATCGACCAGATACTCAAAAACCATTTCTCACTGGACGAGCTGGCGGAATTGCTGGAAGTGGGCAAGCCGACTCTGACAGACATCCTCGAACAGCTTGTGCAGCCCGGACGAGACCCCCGGCAGGATTTGCCAAAGCCTGTTTTGCGCTCGGGTATCCTGACGTTGGAAGAACTGCAACCCGGAATGACTTTCCAGGGAACGGTGCGGAATGTGACCGACTTCGGAGCGTTCATCGACATCGGCTTGAAAAGCGACGCTCTGCTGCACAAGAGCCGCTTTCCGCAGGGGAAAGCCCTGAAAGTCGGGGACGTGGTGCAGGCCGAAGTAGAGACGGTAGACAAAGAACGGGGGCGGGTTGGTTTGACGATGTAAAGCAAAAAGAACCGGGGAAAGCCCGGTTCTTTTTCATTCCCACCAATCGGCATGGAACGGTTGGTCTGCCTCTAAGCCCAACCAGCGGCGCATCTCGTCCGGCAGTTTGTCAACCGTCAGTCCTTCTTCTTCATTCGCTAACCAGTTTTTTAAGACATAATTGCGTGCCACCTGTTTGTTTTGCATCGGAAGTTTGAAACCGTTCTCAACCAGTTTTTGCAGTGCCCAACGGGTCGCTTCGAATTCCGCAATACACTCCCAAAAGACCAGGTCGGTTTCGCAGCGCTCAAAATGATTTAGCTCGATATGAGCGCACTCATGAAAATAAACGAACAGCCGATAGGGATTGGTTGGATATGGACACTCAATTAACTCCGGATAATAAGCACCGCTATTGCTAATGCTATAGCTCCAAATTGTACCGGTCACTGATTTAGGTGTGCAGGCACAAGCAACTTCCGTACAGTGGATGTGAGTCCTGACCTCTTTCGGCAGGTGGTGGAAACCTTCGGTTTTCAGGACTTCTTCCGCCCAGCGATTGACCTCGACTTCGTGCTGTATGGTAGGGCAGGCGATGTTTATTTCATGTCGCAGATGAAATCGCCCGCATTCTCGCAATCCTAAAAACAATTTATAGAGCGTGTCTGGCTTGCAGAGAACCATTTGTATCGGGTTAGAACAAACGTGGCGGGGAAATCTTGTGTAACGAACGGAAACTTCCGCAGGGAGGTAGGCGTTCAAAATCTCGTTGAAAGGTTTGTGCTTTGTCATCATCATTCGTCCTTTTCAAGGAGACGAATGATGATGGCGTGTGACAAATCTGATTATTTAAATAACTACATTTGTCAATTTTGACCGGTTGTTCATCCTCAATAGAAAACTTCACAGAACTTTAGCAGCGGAAGCCACCCGCTTTAGCGGGGAGGTAAGTTGACGGGCACCGTTCGAAGTTTCCTACTTCGCCAGAGAAAAAACAAAACGAAAAGGGCTGGTGTTTTTCCAGCCCTTTTCGTTCAGCTCAACAGTTCTCGAATTGGCTTGAATGTCTTGCGGTGGACGGGCGAAACCCCCAACTCTTTGAGTTTCGCCATGTGCAGCACCGTGCCATAGCCCTTATGAATCTCAAAACCGTAGCCCGGATACTGCGCCGCCAGTTCTTCCATGTACCGGTCTCTGGCGACTTTCGCCAGCACGGATGCCGCCGCAATCGAAAGCGATTTGGCATCGCCTTTCACGATTCCCTTTTGGGGGAGCTGGATTTGGCGGTTGAAAAAGGCGTCAATCAGGGCGTAATCGGGCTGGATAGAAAGCTGTGCAACTGCCCGTGCCATCGCCAGTTCGGTCGCCGGAACGATGCCGAGCTGGTCAATCTCGGTTGCCGAAGCATTCCCGATGCCCCACGTCAGAGCGACTTCCTGAATCAGCGCAAAATTGGCGTCACGCTGCTTTTCAGTCATTTTTTTGGAGTCGTTTACGCCCGCCAGAAGCCGAACGGTTTCTTCCTCTGGTTTCAAAATCACCGCTCCGGCATACACCGGCCCCGCCCATGTGCCGCGCCCGGCTTCGTCAATCCCGACCACATGATGATACCCCTGCTGGCAAAGCTCGATTTCAAGTTCCAACGATGGATGCGTTTTCATAATCTCTCCTGTGAGATTATGATAGCGGCGCAAAAAACCACCCGCAGCAGGTGCGAGTTGGTAGTTGGTGTGGGAAAATTAGTAATCGAGTTTTCGAAACTTTTCGTCTGCTTTTTGGATTGCAGTTTTTAAATCATCAAGATATTGCGTAGACTTACTCAGCATCGCTTCGTCAGTTGTGTCTACCGCAGTTTGGAAGGTGGTACAAAATTGGGATTTTGATAAATCTCGTATCCCCAATTATCTTCCGGCAGTGTGATGGTATTTTGCGAGATGGCGTCCAACTGCGATTGGACACTATTGCCCAAATAACTCAGTGTAGAACTGATACAGCAAATGCACATCACCCCGAGGAGGGCGATGATGAGGATAATCACCCAAGTTTTATTGGATTTGCTTTGCGCTGGCGTAGTCGCCCCGGCGTTGTGGCCGTAATTAGGGGTTGGGGGGATGTCTCCGACCTGATAGGGTGTTTGTTGGGCAGACGCATGGTTGTCGCTCAAGTCAGGGGCAAAAATAATCGGGTCTGCTTTGCGGACTTTTCGGCTGCCATCGGAAGCGGTGAAAACCTCATAATCCTGGCCGCAATTCGGACAGGAGAAACAATTATTGACCACTTCAATTTGACTGGTCTGACGGCAATTAGGGCACTTAAATGCGGGCATCTTTGTCCTCCAAAAATTGACACGATGGTATTGTGATGAACAAAAATGACCATCTTTAGCTAAGACTCTTATTGGACTGATTGCGCAATTTCCAAATTTCAGAAGACTGCATAAATGGCTAAAAAATCGTCCTAAAAGCAGGTGGTTTGAACAGAATCCACAATAAGGGAAAAATCGCAATGGGCATTAAAATCACAATTCCTCCAAATGTTGTTGCGGTCTTGATGCCGGGGCAGTCTTTTCACCAACTCAATAGACGAAATGATTTCTTCAATGGCGTAGGAAACCAAGCAACTTCTAAAAAAACCTGCCGGCCTCAACCAGCGCAATATCCCCCCAAAATTGTCAACGAAGATTATGTCCTTTCGTTTGATGGCTTAGAGTGGGGAAAACCCGTTGAAGAAAATGATGATAATGACGGTGATGACGAAGATTGGGACGATGAATAATAAAAAAGAGACTGGTATTATCCAGTCTCTTTTGTTTTTGCGGAAAACAGGGATTCTTTTAAATGGTGTTTCTTTTTCTTATTTTAATTAAGAATCACGAATCATAGATTCGCGATTCGAGGATTCATATGATTCGTAGAATCCTCTTTCCCCCTTTTCTATTAAAAGACTCTAAAGATAACTAATCTTTAAATCATTCTGATTCCTGGATTCATGAAAGAGTCTTTAATTTTAAGAGGTTAATATTATGATAGCAAGCACATGATATGACATTTATCCTCATTTTGTCATCAAAAGTCACTATCTAAATCGCCCCCAAAATATACTTCCGAAACTACTCAAAAACGCTGGCGAATTTTTCCGAACCGGAAAATTTTTATCCGAAAAATACGTCCCCGGTTTTATTGAGCATCCCAAAAAACAGCTTTTTGCTGTTTGGGTATATAACTTCGCTCAGAGCTATACCTTTGATAAAATCCGGTTTGGTTTGTTCTGGTTTTCCAACTGCCAAATCCCATAGGATGCAGTCTGGTTCGCTGTCCGGGCGGTACTCGTAATAATCCGCACACACAATTTCCAGCCGGTCGTCTTTCGGGAGTAGGGGGGAGACCAGAGCTATCACGTCCGGGTTGATTTCCACCACTGTCAGGCGGGTAATATCTTCCCGTTCCAGCGCCCACCAGACCATCAACCCAAGCCCCAGACCGGCGCACAGCAGATGTCCGGGCGATGCGTTTTGAACGTATTCCCGCATCGCGTACCAGTGCAGCGGGTCATCAACCATGTGAACTTTGCGCCCGATTTTGAGGTTCGTAATCTGGATGGGCATCGTGACCTGAAAGAACATATAGCCATCGATGCCTTCCATGCGGTAAAAGCCGGGGTTATAGGTAAACCGGCTGATGCGGGCAGTCCCAACCTTCTTCAGAGGGTACTGCGATGCAGGTGTACTCCATTCGTCGATAACCAGAATTTCAGGCGGCATATCGGGAAAAATTATATCCCTTTTTGGTCGATAATGCGCAGGCCGGCCGGCGTAGCCGGGTGTTACTTTTCGTTCAATTTCGGCGCAATAACAACCGTTTCCGTCTTATCAAAAGCAACGCTAAAAAACGATGGGAGTCATTATGCAGACGATAGGTAGACTGGAAGTTATTGTTGGTTCGATGTTTTCGGGGAAAAGCGAAGAGTTGCTGCGGCGGCTGCGCCGGGCGGTGATTGCCCGCCAGCACGTGCAGGTGTTCAAACCAGCGATTGACAACCGCTATTCAGAAACAAAGGTGGCGTCTCACGCCCGGAATTTTTTTGATGCGCAGGTTATCAACTGCGCTGATGATATTCTCCGCCTGCTTAGGGATGACACAACGGTTATCGGCATCGATGAAGTGCAGTTTTTGGATGAAACGATTATCGGAATTGTTGAATCGCTGGCCGACCGGGGCATCCGGGTGATTATGGCGGGGCTGGATACGGACTTTCGCGGTGAACCGTTTGGCGTTGTGCCCGCTTTGATGGCGAGAGCCGAACAGGTGGATAAGCTATCGGCTATCTGTACGGTCTGCGGCGAACCGGCGACCCGCACCCAGCGCATTGTCAACGGGAAACCGGCGCATTACAATGAGCCAATCGTCGTGGTAGGCGCATCAGAGTGCTACGAAGCCCGGTGCCGAAAACATCACGAAGTTCCGAGAGACTGACAAAAAATGCCCTGTTCGGGCGTTTTTTGTTGGCAAATGAAGGGCAAGCGGACGACTGGTATAATAGGGGGCGGATAAAATTTTGAAAAACACAAATCCCCAACAGCTCGACCAAAAATATGCCAGAAACGTTTGAAACTCACGAAGAAAAACTTCATCTACAGATTTTGCAGTCAAAGGTCGGCGTTTTCGTTGATTTAGCAAATATTTCCTATGGTGGAACGCGTATTCGTTTTGATGTTTTGCGGAAATATGCAGAAATGCGCGGGCAGGTTCTTCGCTTGAACACCTATCTGTCTTATGATGTCGAACGCGCCGAAACTGACTGGGAGTATGAGGCCAAAGCGAACAATTTTTTTGCTCTGCTGCGCGACCTCGGATACCACCTCACCGTGAAAGAAGTGCGCTGGTACGCCGACCATGAAAATCCAGGTCGCAGGATTGGCAAAGCCAACGCCGACATGGATATGGCGGTAGATATGATTTTGCAAAGCCAGCCCTTAGACCTGGTGATTATGCTGACCGGGGACGGTGATTTCATCAAGGCGGTTCAAGCCCTGCGGAATCAGGGCAAACGGGTGGAACTCATCGGCTTTGACAACGTTTCCAGAGCTTTGCGGGAACAAGTTGACAGCTTTACCAGCGGCTATATCCTGCCCAACCTGCTGGCTTCATCAAACAAGTCAGCGGATGGGGAATATTACGAATGGGGCGAGGTCGGCTCAACGGTACGCGGTGTTTGCTATTTCTATAAACCGGATGAAGGCTTTGGCTATTTATCCTTTTTGAAACGCCTATCTACCGACCTGTGGATGACCGACCCACGGAATCCAAACAGCCCGTTTGGGGCGGCATTTTTTCACGACAGCGCGCTTCCGTCAGAAGTGAATGTGCGAGAACTGCCGTCCCGGAAGCTGATTTTTGAATACGAACTCGGTCAGTCTTCGCGGGGGCTGTTTGCCACAAACATCCGCTTAGTTACTCATCTCTGAAGCTCCACCGGCTAAAGCGGGTGGCTTTCTGGGCGAGGATTTTGTAAAAAAATCAAAAAACGCCCCGAGTAGGGCGTTTTTTGATGGAAAACTGTAATAGTTATTCGTTGACGATGACGTACCCGTATTCTGAACCGACTGCCACCTTCCCCCAAGACACGTTCTCAAAGGGGGATGGGAAGGTCTCCAACACGGAGACCGGTTCGCCAGCGGGCAGGGTCGCCACAACCGGGCTGTTCACATCCATGTCATAATAGACAGCGACCGTCCCCGCATCGTTCACGGGAGCCTGCTGGCAGGCAGCCAGCGTGACCAGAAGCAGGGCAACTACCATCATAATAAAAATCGACTTACGCATAGTTCCCACATCGATGGACATTTATGGACATTGATGTGGTTTGATTCGTAGATGGAGATAACTCCAACTACGGGGTGAACTACATAGCCCCCTACCCCTCACATCGTCTCACGACGGGTTTCAGGGATACTTTTCTCAACACTCTCATGTTTTGCTTTTCCGCTTATCCACAAAGCCGTATACGGCGGGTGGATTTAAATGGTTGGCTTAGAAAAGCGAGAGCTTAATAGTTCTTTTCGCTGTTTAGGTTTTACGTGTCGGCAGCTCGTTTTATCCAACACAACCGGGCGAACCTAAATTTTTAAAGAACTTTATCAATTATAGCACAAATGTGCTGCTTTTTCAATAGTTTTTGTATAAATATGATGATTGTCATTGTAAAATCGTGATGAATCTCCGTTCTTTTCTATAATTATCTATAAAACGAATGAAGTTTTACAATACTATCTCCTTAGAAAAGTTATATTTATTATAGCAAATCCGATTCGATGTCAACAAGTTTTTTCAGGCAGTTTTCAAGGCTCAGGCGGGGACGGATAAGGATTTGTAAGGTTTTTTTTGATAGGATATTCGCCAACGGGACAAACGGCAGAACGCTTGCTATGACGAAAGAAACATGGCTTAGACAGGACGCGCTGACCCAAATCAACGTGAAGTCTGTCTCCGATTTGGGGATTTCCATACCGTTGGAAAACAGCAGGTCAAACCCGGCGTCAAATTCCGTTGAAGTCACCTGTTCGGGATAGTCCAATTTCCGGTAAAGGTTAGACAGCCGGAGTACCAGAAGTTTCAAAATAGGATGATATTCCGAGAAAAATTCGTCATTGCGTTCAATCTCGTCCTCAACCAGTCGTATCATGTGTACATACAGGTAGATTAGCGGGTGTCGATTTGGCATAAAAACTCCGAGGCCGAATATAAGTCCAGTAAAAATATCAGAAGATATTCGCAGTTCGCGTTTAAAACCGGTCAAACCCGGTCGATTAAAAGATAGACGATTATCTTGCGCTTGCAACAACCAGCGAAATTTAATCGACAAAAAAGCCCCGACGAGTGCGGGGCTTTTTGCTTTTGAGGATTATTTTTCTAGCGGTTTGAACTGCGGTTCAGGACTCTCCGCCGTAACGCAGTTCAGACAATAATGCCCGCAAAAGGCGCTGCCGTGCAGCTCGCCTTTTGCGATAGTTTTCCCACAATCATCGCAGATGTAAGAGAAGCGGGCCTTGCGAATGGTCAAAGTTGTGGAGGAACTGATATAGCCGTGAAAATACCCGTAGCGCTCCTTGACGCTCGTTCCACTGACCTGCGACCACTCCAGCTTTTTGCTATAAACCGTTTGCCCGATTTTGAAATCTGCCATCCCCATTCCTCTTTCATTTTTATATAGTAATTATATTGAAATCTCGATTCTTGTCAACATGGTCATCGCTAATATATTTATGATTGACTTTGTTGGCTTATTAACTACCAAAATCCACCGTTAATTGGGGTAATTCGTCTTTAAACAAAAGCTGTTCGTTGAAGGAGAGTAGTTATGGCTTGCGGAAAAAAAGGCAAAAACGCAAATCATCAGACGAATCAACATGGCGGAACCGGGAAGCAGAAAAAGGCAGTTTATGTGCCAATCCTTGCCGAGGTTTCGCCGGACTGCCCGGATTACTGCCTGAACAAATACCCGGAGATTGGAGCATTCAGTGGTTACTGTGGAGATGTCGTTACTCATTATTCGGTCGATGGAAAAGATTATATTCTGTCCAAACGGAAGGCTTACGACTCTAAAGGTCAATTAATAAGCCAACATTACCGTCTATTTCAGCTCGGTCGGAATAGAGAAGACTTTCTTTGTCGCCAAATAGTTCTGGAGAATATCAATTCAACCGATGTCGAATCCGCTGAGGATGCCAAAAGAGTCGTAGAAAACTACCTGCAAAATCGCGGCTTACTGACGTACAACCTGCAAAAACGCTACGAGGGTTCCCGGTTTGCCAAAATTTTCGACGGTCATCTGGACACCAGTGACATTGATGCCACTATTCGGGATTGGATGAAACAGATAGAGACTGAAAATAACGGCTGGCTTCCTCGCAATTTTACGGTTGAATTTGAGTTTGAAAATCCAGTCCGGATTCCCACGACCAGAATAAGAAGTTGGGGAAATGCTCCGAAAGCTGTCACACGCAAAGCGTTGAGGATGTTTGTTTCCAGAAGGGGCATCCTTGCATACTACACGAGTTCGGCACGAGGGCTGGCTGTTTCAAATCTGCCACGTGACCGGATTATCGGGATGCGAGTCGTAGAAAAAGCATTAGCTGAACAGCCGCTTGAAGTTCGCGCCGCAAAGGCCGCCAAAAAATTCCATCCACAATTCTGGCCTGACCTGAAAAAACAGTTACTTGAAGCCCCTTCCACCTATGAAGGCGACAAACGGTTCAAAACAGTCAGCCTGCGGGCGGCGTTTGGCGATGTTGGCGATTATGTGGTCGAACAAATCAAAAAGGCAGTTGAAGAAGGCCGGGAGTTCAGATTCGGTATAGCAGGGGTGAAGCGCGATAAGTCCGTTTATGTGAAACCATTAGAAGACGGAACAGTACGAGCGTGGTACAGCAGTGAATATGCAGGCTACGGGAACGGTTCCTATTATCTGCTTATCAGTCCAGAAACCGCACTGTACTGCGAAGATGATTAACTGTATCCTCTCCCAGAAAGTCACCCGCTTTAGCGGGTGGTGCTTCACGTCGTTGAGACAGACCGGTTGGCATATTGATTTGGGGAAAAAGCGATGTACCTGGACGAGCTGCCCTGTGGAATGTGCATGTTATATCCGTGATAATTCATCATCCTGAGTCTGTTTCAAACAGCCGCCTTAATCAAGGCGGCTGTTTATAGTATAATTAATATAAAATAATCCATGAAGATTCAAATCGCTTCTGACATTCACACTGAATTTGTTGAATATTCACAGCTCGATGCGCTGGAAAACTTTCTGCGGCTGGCAGTTCCGGTCGCACCGGGCATCGATGCGCTGGTGGTCGCCGATGACTTGGGGAACAGCGATAGTGTTCCTTTCGCTCTGGACGCTCTGCGGAGAAATGCTCCGGATGTCGAAATTTTGTACGTGGCGGGCAACCACGAATATTACGCTCCGGGGAACGACAAATCCCGTGCGGCGATTGAAAGGGCTATCGCCGCGTCCTGCCAGAAAAACCACATCCACTGGCTGAACAATTCCAGCGTGGAACTTCACAACCGGCGTTTTTTGGGCACAACGCTGTGGGGTTTTCGGGCATATCCACAATGCCGTTGACGGCACGGCCAGCGAAACCCGGCTTGTGTGCAACTGTCGCGGTTATCCATTTGAAGTCGGCAAAGATTACAACCAGCAGTTCATTATCGACCTGCGATGATGGGGTGTCTTTGGGTGTCTTTGCCTGCCTTCCGCCGCCTCAAATATTGGGGCGGCGGCTTGTTTTTTTAAAGCCCGTCAAACGGGATTTTTCGGTTTTGCAAATTGCGTATCCCCAGCACCGCCCGTCATTCGTAAACAAACTTTAACGATAAGGAACTTGTTTGATTTATGAATGATTGGTGCGACAAAATTATTTTGGGGAACTGCGTTGACCTTCTCAAAACCTTTCCAGATAACACCTTTGACCTGGCATTTGCCGACCCGCCGTTCAATCTGGCAAAAAACTACGGCGTTTGTGAAGATAAGATGGACGATAGCGAGTATATTGCCTGGTCGGAAGCATGGCAGCGAGAACTGGTGCGGGTGACGAAGCCGACCGGTTCGATTGTCATCCACCATATCCCCAATTGGCTAATTCAGTATGCGAACATTCTCAACCGCTATGCGGTTTTTAAGGCGTGGATTGCGTGGGACGCACTGTCAGCGCCGAGGGGTAAAAAACTCCTGCCAGCCCATTACGGTTTCCTGCATTACGAAAAGGTCGCAAAGGGCAGCAAATTCCACCAACTCCGCCATCCCCATAAACGGTGCTTTCGCTGTGAAGCGACTGTCAAAAGCTACGGCGGAAAGAAGAAAAACCTGCACCCCTTCGGCCCGCTGGTCTCGGATGTCTGGGTAGACATTCCCCGGATGAGGAACAAAGACTCCCGCAAGGAACGCCATCCGTGCCAGCTTCCTGTGCCAGTGATGGAACGCATCATCTTGATGACAACGGATGAAGGCGACCAAATCCTAGACCCGTTCATGGGCAGCGGGACAACGGCGATTGCTGCGAAACAGATGGGGCGGCACTTCACCGGGATTGAAATTGACCCGCAGTACAAAATGCTGGCTGAACGCTATTTACAGGAAGTGCAGGTTTCAAAGATTGGCGAAGCATATGTCAGCCAGTACAAGGACAAAATTTTCACTATCCGGGATGAGGATTGGGAAACCCTGCTGAAGCCCCACTTTGTCCTGCACGAAAACCCCGCTGACATCGAACTGAAGCCAATTCGATTGGCGTGATGAGCGGTCTGCTACCATATCAATAAGCATCAACAAAAAAGGGTAGAGACCGTGAGGAAATTTGTTGTTGTCATTTTGTTCGCCGCGCTGTTGGCGGCGTGTGTTAATGTGCAGCTTGAAGGGGAAGCCTGTGGAATGGATTTCAACAAGTGCGAACTGCCGGCCGCCGGGGAAACTACCACCACAAATGAAAACGCGGAACGGGATGTTTTCGTCACCGGCAGTGTGACCATCGGCATCCAGCTTTTCAGAACCTACGATTCGCAGCATGGACAATGACAATGTGATTGATTGCTCTCAAATGCCTTAGTCTGGAAATCTATTTGCCAAAAGCTGAATAATTAAGTGGACAAAATGTGCAATCGCTGACTTTTTTCGTCTATAAATAGATGAATGTTGAAAGGGGAAAGCATGAGCGAAAAGGTAGAAGATACTACTTCTGTCGAGCATAAAACGAAAACCAATGTCGCCGTTTTGTTGTGCAATATTGGCATTGTTTTGCTGGTGGCGGCGATTGGATTTTTGGCAGTATCAAAGCTGGTGCCTTATCGCTGGTCTGACCTTCCGTTTCAAACCGATACTATCAGCCCGATTAACTCACCAGCTTATGATAATGACAAGATAGAGAAAAAGGTCATTGCAAGTATTTATCTGGACATGGGGTGCCCATCTTGTCGCCAGTACGTCAAAAACATTTTCCCGTTTTTGAAGTATATGGATATTCACATCCGAGTTTTTGATTATCCGCTAAAAAGCGATTCCTCGGTTTATTTGCGAGCATCAACAGCCGGGAAATGTATTGCCAGACAGTCAACGGATGCGTACATCGCTTATATGCTGGAGCTGGCATCGTTGGACGAATATAACGATGCCAATGTCAACCAGATTGTCAAAGATTATGATGGGCAATACGACACATCATGTTTTAATCAGGAATATCGCAAAGCGGAAATTCTTTTTATGGATAACACTAAACGATATGGGGTTGACTCAGTTCCGCTGACTGTGATTAACGGGCGAAAAATCAGTGGTGCGCTGGACATTTTGACGTTCTATGTGCTGACGCATGTTGGCATTGAATAATCGAACAAATCTTCAAAATTATTTGACAAAAATGCGATATGGAGTTATAATAAAAAATATACTAAAATTTACTAAAACATCGAGGGTTTTCTAATGTCGCTGAACTGGAAACTTTTTTCACTTATAACGGTCGTATCGTTTTTATTAGCGGCTTGTTCTTCACAAGTTGACACCCCTCTTCCTGTGGAAGAAAGCCCAACGGTCAACTTGTCAGAAACCGTGGTCGCTGCATATCCCGCGCCGGTATCAGTCGTGCAGGTCGAGAAACCGACAGCTACCCCAGAACAAGAACCGACGGAATCACCTGAACCACCCGAGCCGACGGAATCACCTGAACCCGCACAGCCTGTTCCTATGGCTGAGATTTTGAAGGAAACGGTGGGAGGAGAGTATGATTTCGTGCTTGTGAAACCGAATGCCCGGTTTAGTGCAGAAACTTATGAGTATCGGGACGGCGTGTTGAGCGAAAAACCGCTGTATACTTCGAATTACAATTACGAAGTAAAAGCTCTCGAAGCCTTCGGTGATTTCGCTCCCTATATAGGAGAATATGTCTACTTGGTCAATAAGTCGCTTCCAGAAAAAGAAATTGATGGAAAGACTTATTTGCCGATTTACAAGATGTATATGCAACCACAAGAAATTACTTATATTCCAAAAGATGTCACAACTCCTGTTGACTGGGACAAAATCACCTGTGCCGCACCGTTACAATGTACGGCTGAAGATGCGCGTCGCATGGTGGCGGCGATGTGGTTAACGCACCATGTGACCAATAGCCTTACCAGCAACCCTGCTTATTATCTGTTTGATTACGCTACTTATTTCGTTGGAATTTCTACGGGTAGAATTCGTCTGATTGACGGCACTGAAAACCGTTACGCGGTCGAAACGGTACTGTATAACGCAAGAACTTCACAATTATATGTGGTATGGTTCCCAGCCCCAATGTACGTGTGGGATTTGACTACGAATAAACCATATGAAACTGAGCCGCAATATGTGAAGGATAATTTTGAAGGACGCGTTCAACTTATACATGGGGGAGGACAGTTTAATTACAAAAATGGTAAAGCGGTCTATGATTGCCAGATTGAAAGCAACCTCGGTGGTGAGAGCATGATTAACCGCTGTCAGGCGATTAGCGCATACAACGGCGAAAATGAACCCGAACTGCTCGCCCGTTTCCACACCGGTGAAAGCGTTCCTGCCAACTTCTTAGTCAACGGCATGGAAGTGTATAGCATTGACTTACAAGCTGGGTGGCAAGATGTCCTTATCCCCTATGATATGATAAATCAACTGGTTACAGGTATTACCAGTTTACAGGTGGTCGAATAACAAAAAATCCCCCGGTATCAACCGGGGGATTTTTGCATAAGTAAGTTAAACAAAAAAGCCTTCCTTCGGGAAGGTTTTTTGTTTTGGGAAAGGGATTAGCCTCTGGCGGCTTTGCGAAGGTTGTTTGCCATTTTGCGGCGCTCGGCTTTTGCCTTCTTCTTGTCCCCACTGAGCGTCTCGCCAGCGGCACGCCGGGCGGCGACATGAGCTAAGAACTTCACGGAAGCGCCACTGACCTTGTGGCCGTAGTGTCCCCGGTGCTGTTCCTTTGCCCGCTTGTTTCCTTTTTCCAGTTTGCGAAGGGCGGTATCGGTGATTTTCATTTTCTCTCTCCATTTATCCGTGTCCGGGTGTTTTTCGTTATCGTTATACTAATTATACTAATAATTTGAGGCTTGTCAAGATGTTTTGAGAATTGATTTCCAGCATTTTCCACATGAATTTGCGCCGGTCTCGTATTTGAATAAAAGATTGCCCAAAGGCAGGTGCAAAAATGAAGTGCGGAAACGAAGTCAAAAGGTCGGATGAAAAAACTAAAAGCAACGGCGGTACGATATTTTACCATCAGGATGTGCGCCTGCCGGACAACCAGGATTTTTTCTCTGCGCTTGCCAACGCGATGGGCGCGAGAATAACTGAACAATATTATCCGACTGCGGGCAAATGTTGACCATCAAAAAAACGCCGTTTCAGCGGTTTTTTGATTCCTTTTTTCTCCAAAAGTTTTGGCAAGCTGCTGTTGCTGGATGAAGCCAAAGTAGAACCGTTCCTTAAAATATAGACATTTATAGACAAGCAGGCTGATTGAGTAACAAAGGTGATACAGTAGCAGAGAAAATCCAACCTGTGAAGTACGCCATTTTGCAGCCCAATTTGCCTATTTTTTTGCCTATAAATGTTTCAGTGGCATTGACGAATTTCGAGTGCGGCAGGAACGGTGTGACCGCACCCGCAGACCAATTGAAATGAGACTCGCTATGCGGGATGACCTGCACCCGCTGACCGTTGCTCACGAAATCGGGCATTATATTGATTTTATGCTCGGCATCAAAAATAAGTCAGCCAAAGCCGATGTGATGGCGGCAATCAAGCAATCGGCGGCTTATTCCGCATTTGATGTGGAAAACCACCCGGAAAAGGTGGTCGATGTGATTACTGTTGATTTGGAATGGGAAGTGCGAATTGTGCCAACGCCGCTGGCAGAAGCGCGTCCCGAACCAAAGCTGCTGAAGAAATACTTGAGCGATGAGGAACTGTTTGCCCGTGCATATGCCCAATACATCGCCACCCGGACGAATACCGGTGCGGATTATCTCAACAAACACCGGGTGTATCGTGCTAAAGAAATTGTTCGGGGAAAGTCGCTTGTGTTGAAACTCGATTATCCAATCCAGTGGACGGACGATGATTTTGCGCCTATCGCCGCAGAATTTGACCGGATGTTTTTGAATCTGGGATGGATGGTGGAAGAATAGAAATAGCTGGCGGTGGAAGATTCGAACTCCCATTAGCCGGGCCAGAACCGGCTGTCCTGCCATTAGACGAACCGCCAATAGAGGGTGACTGGAGGGGTTTGAACCCTCACGCCCTTGCGGGCACCGGTTTCACAGACCGGCGCGGCTACCAATTTCGCCACAGCCACCATGATTTATCACCAGTGTTGGCGAGTTGGGGCGGAAGGATTTGAACCCTCAAAACGAGATTCAAAGTCTCGCGTGTTGCCAATTACACCACGCCCCAATAAGGCAGGGTCGCCCGGATTTGAACCAGGAACTACGTTGTTTCAGAGACAACTGGCTTTACCAATTCGCCCACGACCCTGTAATGATATTTTTAGCTGTTAATGTTCTTTAACGAAAAACCGCCTTTTTCAGGCGGCTTTTCGTTTGGAGTATAGAAAACATGAATGCACTATTCTTCTTCCACGAAAGCCAAAGCCGCCCAAGCAGGGAACTGTTGGGTATGCTGCTGTTGGTGGAAGAAATCAACATTAAACATTGCCTACGTCCTTGAACTTATTTAGTATATATATTATAGCATAAAATGCGGATTTGTCAAGCGGTTTAGAGATATTTCGCTTGAACTTCTTATTTTGTTTGCTCTGGTTCCATGCCATCAAGCAGGATAATGCAAAAATTAGTCCCATTTTCCGGTTGTTCGTCATTAAAGAAAGAAGGCAGGCATGACTTGCGGTAAAGAATGTGGTCACTCAAACGAACAGGGGAAAAAGACGGGCGGGACGATGATTCAGTCTCCGGGCAGCAAATCGCCCCGAAAAAAGCCCGCCGCGAAAATGGAGTGGCAAGTTCAAGAAGAACTGAACGGGACGAAGCTTTTTTGGATGTTTGCGAATGGTCGAAAATCACGAGCCTTTATCCATTATGACCCGCGCGATAGACACTTCAAATATAGGCTGTACGGCGCTGGAATGAGTCCACAAGGCTTTGCTTTGGAGTTGGGCAAATTCAGGAGGCTGTCAGACGCGAAAAGGGCTGCGCAGGAGAAGCAGCTAGAATGGATGGAGGAAAAAGCAAACCAAAAAACGATTGACCCGGATAGCCTGGAAATTGAATTTAACACGCTTCGCAATCTGTTTGGTGCGCCGCTGTCCGATGAAGTCCGGGAACGACTGAGGGCGGTGATTTTGAATCCAACACCGGACACGTGGGATGATGCCTGTGGCATTATTTTGCGCAGCTCCCCGATGTTGACTTTATGGCAGGCGGTTTGCGAAGTCATATATGGTTTTCCAACTACCGGGCGAATGACGGATATTAATGGCAATGTCATCAAAGAATGGGCGTCTATCCCGACTTCGCAGGAATTGGTTGAGGCTGTCCGTTATGCCGCCTATCGCGCACCGGAAAACAATTGGGACGGGCAAAAATATATGGATGATGACATGGATGGTTACAACTGAAATGTGCAATAATCAAAAAGCCCGGATGACCACCGGGCTTTTTGATTTTAATTATTGGAAGTTTGCAGGTTAACCAGTTATTCTGGCATAGACATCCAATGCGAGATGCCCTCACCGTAACAGTAGTCTCCCTGTACGAAATACCCCGGTAGGGGATATTCTTCATTCACCGGCGCAAAAGTCCCGATAGCCAAGCCGCCGAAGCATCATCAGCGATTGATGGTGAACAGCGTTTCCCAATCGATAAAAATTTTCCCCACGGCACACGCCGATTTTGATTGCCAGTTGGTCGGCGTGTGGTTGTTCAGCCAGCTTCGGATGAAGGATATATTCGCCCATTAATTTTCTCCAACATGCGTGTTTTGAATATAGTACAATATTTATAATATTACTTGTCAAACCGGAGTGAAGCACCACCCGCTAAAGCGGGTGGCTTCCGAGTTCGGCGTGAACAGCCCACCTTGCGATGGGGCTTACACTCACTCCCTCGGCGTGACTTTGGGCGCTTCCCGCCCTAGTAAGAGTTTCTTGGAGAATGTTGACCGCTGCGTTGAAGTCTCGGTCGTGGTGAGCGCCGCAAACGGGGCAGTCCCAGAAGCGAATCGAAAGCGGCATATCGGGGTTGATGTAGTGGCAAGCAGAACAGCGTTTGCTGGACGGGAAAAAGCGGTCAACTTCGACCACGAAACCGCCATTCCAAGTTGCTTTATACGCCAGTTG